>TARA_R110000850_G_C9996329_1_pt1 | contig 198081 bp, 191 predicted proteins | sample TARA_R110000850 | Tara Oceans TARA_R110000850 (sample SAMEA4397586) | marine metagenome | biome: Polar Biome; feature: [SRF] surface water layer (ENVO:00010504); material: water (ENVO:00002006), including particulate matter (ENVO:01000060) such as... | depth 5 m | reverse complement strand
AACTCTAACATCTGTAGAGGTTCCAACTATTCTGACAGCGGGGGGCCCTGTGGCGCGACGAATTGGGTGATTTTAAAGGCGTGGATCAGATTACCTTCGAGGCCGAGCAAGGTCCGGGCAGTTGGCGTGATGACATCAGCGTCGACCTGAGCCATACCGACATCGATATCCTTGCCCAGGCCAGCCAACGGTTTGTCGACGAGCTGGAACAGATAAGCCAGACCCGCAATGTCAACGACAATTACAGTCCCGGCAAACCGCAGTTCGATATTAGTCTTACAGCAGAAGGCCGGGCGCTGGGCCTTACAGGCGCCGACATCGGCTGGCAACTGCGGGATGCGTTTTACGGCAGTATTGCGCTACGCCAGTTGCGAGGGATTAATGAAAATGAAATTCGGGTACGGTTGCCGGAATTTCAGCGTCAGGACCTTTATTACTTGAACAATCTGGTGATTCGCACGCCTTCGGGTCAGGAGGTCCCGTTACTTGATGTGGCAGAGATCACAGTTAGCACCTCTTTTCGCTCGATCGATCGTCGGGATGGTCGCCGGATCATCACCGTCGGTACGGATGTCGAGCCCAAGCCGGCAGTCGGTCAGGTGCTGGAATTGGTACAAACTGAAATATTGCCGCAACTACGCGCGGATTTCCCAGGGCTGACCTGGAGCTTTCAGGGAAGCCAGGCCGATCTCAGAGAATCCACTGCGGCGCTTTGGGGCGGCTTCGGACTGGCCATGATCGCTATTTTTGCATTGCTGGCAGTCGCTTTCGGCAGCTATCTACAACCTTTGGTAGTGATACTGGCGATACCCTTCGGTGCTGTGGGGGCAATTATCGGCCACATGATTCTGGGAATGGAGCTTTCACTGGTAAGCATCATGGGCATTGTGGCATTGTCTGGTGTCGTGGTGAATGACTCGCTTATCATGGTGTCGTATGCTAATCGACAGCAAGGCGCGGGCTTGGGCCCGGCTCAGGCGATCTACGAAGCGGGGCTGCGTCGCTTCCGACCTATCGTCCTGACGACATTGACTACCTTTGGGGGTCTTGCGCCCATTATTGCTGAAACTTCGCTCCAGGCAACCTATATTATTCCTATGGCAGTGTCACTGGGGTTTGGTATTGTGTTTGCCACCGCTTTGATTCTGTTTCTGGTGCCTTGTTTGTACTTGGTTCTGGAAGATATTAAGGCGTTTTAAAGCCCTTGCGCACCACGGCGCAACCAATCATGCACAAAAGTAAGTTTATTGCGTGCGGTGGTTGACAGTACAAACGGATAAAGATCCGACAAGCCCATTGAGCGGTTAACGTGATTGACGCCTACCGTCAGCGATGCGGCGATATGTATCAGGCGGTTGGTATCCGGTTCTGCGTAGGGGTCCCAGCCTCCAGTTGGTAATTCCGGGGACGACAACCCGGCCGCGACGAAGCTGTCGGTAATATCAGTCAGGTGTAATAAATGCGCTGTCGTCTCGGCCCAGTCTTCATGCGGATGCGAGGTCGCGTACGAGGTTAGAAAGTGCTGGGTCCAGTCGGACGGTGGGCCTTCGTTGTAATAGCGTTGAAGCGCGGCGGTGTAATTGGCGCGTTCGTCGCCAAACATCGCACGAAAAGCCTCAAGAAAATCGTCGCGCAAACTTAACCGCCACCAAAGCATGTGTGCGATCTCGTGGCGCATGTGACCAATCATGGTCCGGTAGGGTTCTGCAAGGGTTTGGCGGCGCGTGATGCCCACTACGGGATCGGCTTCGGCGACGCTTATGGTCACGACACCGTCACCGTGGCCCATCAGCACAGGAATATTGCCTTCAGCGAGCATGTGGAAAACGGGTCGTGTACCAGGGTCTTCGGGTCGGAACCAATGCCATCGGCCCAGGTTATCGAGTACCCAGCGCTTGGCCGCTTCGGTGAGCGCCCAGTTGAAAATAGCGTCAGGAATGTTTGGGTCGGGCGTCAGCGTCGTCATGGCACATGATCGACAAAGGGCGCCTTGTTTCGGCGCAATCCAGTTGCAGTTAATCCGCTCGCGGTTTGCACAAAAAGGGGGCATTGGTAGAAATGCACGTGCTTGCGGGTCGTAGGCAACTGGGGTGCCGTCGGCAGTGGTCAGGTTATCAAACCAAAGTGAGCCCGGACCGACTGGATTGGAAAATACACGCATGTGACACAGCCTCCAAATGAGTACCAGCATACCTACTTTTCAAGCTGTCGTGCGGCAGTCAGGATTTGGGCGTAAAACTGGTGTACATGTTCACTGAAACATTTGATGCTGTAATTCGAGGCCGTTAGCTTTGCATTTTCTGACAGTTGCTTGTGCAAAGGCTCGTTGTCTAAAATTTGTTTAATCCGTTCACACCATTGTTGCTTGCTTGGCGGCGTTTTAAAACCGTTTACGCCGTTCTCAACAATATCGTCAATACCACTTGAACGCACGGCAACAACCGGCATGCCCGACGCCATCGCCTCCAATATGACCATGCCCTGGGTTTCTGAGCGCGAAGCGAATAAGAACAAGTCGCCTGCCCGGCAATACTCCGGAACGCGCTCGGGCGGTACAGACCCCAGTAGAGAAATCGAACTACGCAGCCCCAGCTGGTTAATTTTTCCCTGAATGCGGTTCCTTTCAGGGCCATCGCCAAGAATTAATAGTTTGAACGGTGGCAACTTACTTTCTTTTAATAACGCAATGGCATCCAGCAAAAAGTCGATATTCTTTTCCCTTCCCAGCCTGGAAATGCTGATTAGAATACGTTCGCCATTTGGCGCGTGCTCCTGGCGCAACAGATTAATGCGATCTTCGGCGACGGCATCGAATTTTTGCAAATCGATACCGGTGGGTTGAACCAGAACACGTCGTTTTACGCCAATGGTACGCAGATACTCTTCGGCCGATTCGGTTGGGACGATGACGCCGTCACATCGATTTGCGAAACGACGTACGATTGCATGCGACGCCAGGTTCCGAAACAAAGCGCTTGGCAGGGGAACATAGTGGGCATAATGCTCCAACCGGGTGTGGTAGGTGTAGATAACCGGAATATTCAAACGCCGGCCAATAAAGAGCCCTACGCTGCCAAGCCAGAATGGATGATGCACATGAATGATGTTTGGTTTAAAACGCAAAACCTGTTTATACAGTGCGGGTGAGAATATATTTGCCAAACGAAAGCTTTTGCCTTTTCCGAAAGGAATGAGGGTACGCACACGCAATATTCCATGCTTTGTTTTGTTGGCTGTGGGATACGCCGGTGCAACAACAAGTACTTTGTGCCGCTGCTGTAGTAGGCCTTGACGCAGTCGTTCTATGGAAATGGGCACGCCGCCGATGAACGGCAAATAATTATTGGTAAACATGGCAATGCGCAGTCGGGCGTTTTTCAGCGCGTCCGGGTCCATGTCAAAATTGGGGTAGTAGTCTTGTTCCGTAAAGATTCGGTTGCGTAACCAAATGGCAATTGCAACGACAATGGTTACCAACAGAATAAAGTTGAGATAACCGACATAAAACAGGGAGTGAACAAAAAACCAGAAGCTTTCCAGGGTACGCCAAAACGGTGGCTGCGCAATGTTGAGCTGCCGTTGTTCAATCGTGATTTGGTCGCCCTCAACATCCACCGAAACAAAATGATGATGGCTCCGGTCATTATCAATGATTAACCCGCCGGCACCACCGGTAATAATGTAATGCGTGCCATTATGGGTTTGGCGGTCGAACTGGGGTAAATTGGAGGAAAAGACGGCGTCGACACCGAACTGCTCAATAAGCGCGGCAATACGTGCACGTTCTTCGTCATCGGCAAGCAAATACTCATCGGTCATGCCGAATAAACCCGCCTTGTCGACCGGATAGAACGGGTGGGCGCTGAACACAAAGCTGTTCGGCTCTTGCGTGCTGTTTAATTCCTTGTTTAACCAGCGGCGTTGCCAGCCAAAATCGGTGGTACCGGTGCTGTCCAGAAAAATAAAGCGGCTATTCCCTGCTTTAAAGCTGAAGTGGTAGGGGCCAAAGTGATCGTAAAAGCGAAATCCGCCGATCCGGCTTTCCTCTTGCGGACCGAAGGCCAGCAAATAGGGCATATTCAAGCGCGATAACGTGCGATAAATGGCACGGTATTTGTCTTCGCCGCCATTTGATACGGCATTGCCCGCGGACACAACGAAGTCGTACTTCTCTTTATTTAGCAAGGGAATAATTTTGCGTTCGAAAATACCAACCGAGTTGTTGATATTGCCCAGGACGGCAAAACGGTACGATTCGCGATCTTTCAGGGTGCTTTCTATTTTTTCAATTTGAATAGTGTGTTCGGCTGTGAAATCTTTTTCGAAGAAATTGAGGTAGATTTGATACGCCACGAGCGCAATCGCCAGCATGACGCTGAACCAGTACAACCAATGAAGTGTTCTTCTATTCATGGCTTTAACCTTTGCGACCCAGGGCATATAACGTAATGGGTACGCCAATTAACATGCCCAGGTGAACGGTAAGAAACCGCCAGCCCAACACCAGAATCAGTAACTCGCCCGACCCAGCCAGCGTGGAGAACAATATTGCAAATACACCCTCGGCAATGCCGGCGGCCCCAGGTGTAGGGGCAAAATACATGATAAACGTGTTAACAAGCATCAGCGCCAGAATCAACGGATAGTCGACTGGATATCCCAGGCCCCACATGAGTAAAGCCGGGAAGGAAAAAAGAGAAACCAGAAATATAGCCGTTGATATCAGTGCCGCCAATCGATCGGTGCGACCGGCTTTAAAAAAGGCCCGAAAACTGTAATCAAAACGAATTATTTCCCGTCTTAAACGAAACCGCCACCGATGCTCACGAGCTGGGTTAATTAAATGAGTTCGCCGTAAAATTGCCAGTATTGTGGCGCCGGCATGCATAAACCAGCGCAAACGCAAGAGCACGACAAAAAAGAAGGCGACATAAAGCGCGGCGAACAGCCCCATCCAGGGGCCCCAGGTGCTGATTGCCGGGTTATCGATAAGGTGGTCGATGCCGATCATGAGAAAAGGTGCCGGCAGGAAAATCATTAAGCTTGCCAGCAGCGTGCGTAATGTCGTTGCCGCCGTTGCGGCACCGATATGTATTCCGCGCCGATGTAAAAACCAAACCTGTACGACACCCCCGCCGGTCGCCATGGGCGTAATATTGGAAAACAGTATATTAATGAACACCAAAGGGAACATGGTGCGCAAATGCTGATGTTGGCCAAGGGCGCGCAAGGTGAACCACAACCTGAGCGCATCACTTAAATAATAGACTGCCAGCAGCGCCAAGGCGGAGAAAATTACCCATGGGTTGAGCAGGGCATTCCAAAGCTGGTCGGCCTTGCCGTTTAATTCCTGTTGAATAGTAAGGGGCACCAGCGCGCTGAGCACGACAAACAGCACTGCAAAGCCGGCTACTTTTAATCGGTTGAAAGGTAACGTAATCACGCGAATGCTCATCCTTCCCAGCCTGACACCATAATACCCATTCCTGTCAGCGCTACGGTAGCACCCACCCAATCGGTGGTGGCCAGGGCGGTCACAATGAATAAGCCGGTTGTTTTCAACATAGATACGACCCGGATAACGATAGAATGTATAAATGTGCAAGCATAACGGATTAACAGGAGACAGCATGGCGTTCGGTATTGATACTTATGCATTGACCATGGCGCAGTACAACCAGTGGATGAACGACAACTTATATGATGCCTGTTCAGCGTTAAGCGATAAGCAACGTAAAGCCGATGCCGGTCTGTTCTTCAAATCGATTCACGGAACCCTGAACCATTTATTGTTGTGCGATCAAATGTGGTTTGCTCGTTTTGTGGGTCGACCTTATGCGGGTAAAAGCTTAAGCACTGAATTATTCGCTGATTTCAATGCGCTTCATCAGGCACGGCGCGAAACAGATAGGGAGATTGAGCAGTGGGCGCTGGGGTTGCAAGGGAACCCGTTGCCGGAGCGGTTGCATTACGTGAGCTTGCTCGATCAGCAGCCCAAAGACATGGACTTTGCCCGAACCGTGATGCATTTTTTCAATCATCAAACGCATCACCGCGGCCAGATTACGGCGGCTTTATCGCGCTCGGGCGTTGACTTCGGCGTAACCGATTTGTTGTTTATGCCGGTTTCTCACGCGGCTGGCGATATCGGTTATAGCCCCACAAATACTGAGTAGGCATCATGCGAATGACATTCTCCATTTCAGTATTAATGATAGTGGCTGCTTCGGTTGGGTCATCGGGCAGGGGCGACGTCATTTCCTTCACATGCATTTTGTAGCCTTGGCCCACAGGGTTTCGCTCGGCGCCCAGAATGAAAATGGTGGCGCCTGTCAGTTTCTGTAATCGTTGCACAAGCGTCATCGTGTAGGCGGGTTTGCCGAAGAACGGCGCCCAAACACCTTCGCCTGACACAGGGACCTGATCGGGCAAAATACCCACTGTGTGCCCCCGCAGCAAGGTTTTCACAACCGTTCGTACGCCCGATTTGTTCGCGGGTGCCATGGTTAACTGTTTGCGGGTACGCATTTTGATAATCCAGTCTTGCAACCATGCCTTGCGGGGCGGGCGAAACAAGACCGTGGATGGGTAGTGGCTGGAATAAACCGGCCCCAATAGTTCAAAACACCCGCAGTGCGGTGATAACAAAATTACCCCGTTGCCACGCGCGAGCGCCTGTGCAAATAATGGCCAATCATCGTAGTGAACCTGTTTGTTCAGCGCTTGATCGTCTCGTCGTACCCACCAATAGGGCATTTCCAGGAAAAGCTGACCCACTGCCAGCAACGATTGTTTCAGCGCGGCAGGCGGTAGATTGGGAAATGCATGTGCAAGATTCGTTTTAGCCCGGCGCTTGTAGCGACCGGGCACAATAAAGAGAATCCATCCGCACACTTTGCCAAGACGTTGCACGAGAGTTAACGGCAGGGCGGCTACGCCGGCGAAGAGCAGCGAGGCCAAATAGGGTCGAACTTTGTACTTCATGATGTTGTGCTACGCACTTTCTGCGACCCTTGTTTATAGTTTAACTCACCACGGTAACAGAAGAAGCTGTGTTTGACCTACATAAGTTCGCTTTATTTCAAACTTAACGTCTTTGACGTTGATTGAAAGCGTGTTCGATTAGGGTGGACCGAGTTGATAAGCGTTTGCCGAGCCGCCTTCATCCTCCCAGCGCTCTAATGATTCGTGAGCAGGTTGGCTGGGTTTGAGTTTGGGACCGGGATTGAACAAAATGGTGAGAAGCAGGGCGCTGTTTTGCAATGCTTTCAAGCTGTGAGGCTCGCTGTGCTCAAGATAAACCCAGTCATGCGCGTTCAGCGTTACGTTGGACGAGGGCAGCGAAAGCTCGATACTGCCTTCCAGGCAATGAAGCATGACGTTACCGGGGACCGCGTGCCGGGGAATGCTGGAATGGGCCGGCATAATGAGCCGCAGTGTTTCAAACCCCGCCTTTTTTGTAATTGCCACCGAACGAGCTTCAGGCAAGTATTTGCCCAGTGGCGCCAAACTGACAATTTCTCCGGGTTGTGCGTGGTGTAGTGCCATTTTGTTTCCCCTTGCGTATTTACATGTATCTTAAGACCGGGAAACAGGTTTTGACAATGACGCGGGTAACCACCGCCAGAAAATGCCGGCTGAAATCAAGGCCAAGCCGCCGATGGCCACCATACCGCCCGCCAGCGACGCCACGGCGGTAATGGCTGACAGCAAAAGCGGCCCGCCGCTGTTGCCGATGTCAGCCATAAAGCGCCATATGCCCAGAAACTGAGTGCGGCCTTGTTTTGGCGACGCGTCGGCGCCAACCGTCATGACCAGACCTGATGAGATGCCGTTCCCGAAGCCCAGCACCATGGTGACCATCACAAACGTCCAAAGGCTTGCGGTAAGCGGCATCATCGCCAGGCACACCGCCATAATGACCATAGACGGAATGGCCACGGCCGCTCGCCCTTTATGATCCATCAGCTTTCCTGCAGGGTAGAAGAGCAACATGTCGATGGCACCCATCAGGCCGTAAATCAATGAGGTGGTCGCGGCATCGATACCAATGTTCGCCGCCCACAAGGGGATAATGACTTGACGGCTTGAACGAACGGCGGCAACCAGCAAACAACCTACGCCCAATGTCAGGTAGGTTTTGAAATGCGTACGGGCGATGTGTCGCAAGCCCTGTACTGAAGGCCCATTATCGGCTTGTTCGTGCACTGCATGTTGCGGTAAATCGGGAATAGCGAAAGCCAGCGCCGCCATAAAGACAAAAGTAACAATGGCAACAACGTAAGCGCCCTGCAGATCCATAAAATGCATTAACCCGGCGCCGGCGAAAGGGCCGATGAACATGCCGATGCGCGTTACTCCGCCCAGAGTGGATAAGGCTCGTGCCCGCATAGCAATGGGCACCGCTTCCGTTAAATAAGTTTGGCGCGCCAACAGAAAGACGGCGCGGGTCATGCCGACCAATAAGATTCCTAGTCCCAAAGTGAAGGGATTCGGCGCCAGTAAGCAAATAATCAAGGCGATGATGGCGACAATTGCGGCACCCACCATCGCCCGACGCTCACCGAAGCGAGCGGTTAGAATGGCGGCGGGGATATTATTCAGTAGCGAACCGATGCCAATCAGTGCAACAATAATGCCCGAAAGTGCAACTGAAGCGCCCAGATCGCGGGCGCTGAGTGCAATAACGGGGTAGATGGCACCTTCGCCAATACCAAACAATAACGAAGGGCCGAAGGCGGCAACCGAAATTTTCTTTAAGCTGAATGAAGTGTCGTCGGAGGGCACTGCTTGTCTGCCTGGCATTTGGGTGTGTAAAGCCTGAAATTGTACCGCCGGGACCCTGACAGCAGACTTAAGTGAAAACAGGTGAATTATGCCGGTGCTATATGCGGTTGCCGCGTTGCTTGTGATGCAGTTGGCCGGGGAATGGATTGTACGTGTTGTGGGCTTGCCCGTGCCGGGGGCGCTGGTTGGCTTGCTTTTACTTTTTTTGGCCTTGTTGGTGTTGGGGCGCTTGCCAACCGGCCTGCGTCAAACTGCCGATCACGTGTTGCCGCATTTAATGTTTCTTTTTATTCCTGCGGTAGCCGGCGTTACGTTGCATTTTGAACGGTTGGAACAGGAGTGGCTGCCCTTTGTGTTGGCGTGCACCGTTGGAACGGCCATTACCGTGGCGGTAACGGCGGCTACGTTTTGTTGGGTGCTTAAGCGCACTCAAAAGGATTAACCATGCAAAATTGGTTTCTTGCTCCGTGGCCTGAACTGATTGCGTCGCCGGTGGTGTGGATTACGGTTACGCTGGTGGTTTATCTGGCGGCCTTTCGTATTTATGATCATTTCAACAACCATCCATTGTTGTTACCCGTACTAACGGCCGTTATTGTGGTGGTGGGTATTCTTATGGCAACGGGGACACCGTATGCAGAATATGAACAGGCCACCCGATTTCTGTATTTTCTGATCGGCCCGGCAACGGTCGCCCTGGCGGTGCCTTTATACACACAATTGCCCCGTTTGCGACAAATGTGGAAGCCGATTAGCGTGGCATTGCTGGTGGGATGTTTCACTGCGATTCTTTCCGCTTTGGGCATTGCCTGGGTGTTTGGTGCAACCACCGATACATTATTGTCGTTAGCGCCGAAATCGGCCACCATGCCGATTGCCATGGAGGTTGCCGACTTAACCGGTGGAATAGCATCGTTAACCACCGTGGCATGCGCTATTACCGGTATTTCCGGCGCAATTCTCACAGGCGGTTTGTTGCGTTTCATGAAAATTACAGACCCGGTGGTACATGGCTTTGCCATGGGCTTAAGTGCGCATGCAATCGGTACCGGGCGGGCTTTTCAGGTCGATGAAACCACCGGTGCGTTTTCCGCATTGGGGCTCAGCCTGAACGGGGTGGCGACGGCAGTGATAGTGCCGTTTGTGCTTGCTGCATTAGGTTTGTTCACGTTCTAATTAATCAGATCTTTTGGTGTAGAAATAGGGGAAAAATTCGCCATGCCATCTTTTGACGTTGTTTCCGAAGTCGATAAACATGAATTGTCGAACGCGGTTGATCAGGCCAATCGAGAATTGGTTACTCGTTTTGATTTTAAAGGGTCGAACGCCACGTTTGAGCTGGAGGAATATGTTGTAACCATGGCCGCGCCAAGTTCATTTCAGCTTAAACAGATGCTCGACATCCTGCGTGGTCGTATGTCGGCTCGCAGCATTGATGTGCGTTGCCTGGAGTTGGGCGACGTTGCGGAAAACGTGGCGGGTGCGCGGCAAAAGATTACCGTGCGTCAGGGTATTGAACAGGCTACTGCCAAGAAGTTGATCGCGGCAATTAAAGGCAGCAAAATAAAGGTGGAAAGCCAAATTAACGGCGACAAACTTCGCATCAGCAGCAAAAAACGCGACGACCTTCAAGCCGTAATGGCCTTGCTGCGCAAGCAAGATGTCGACTTACCGCTGCAGTTCAACAACTTTCGTGACTAAAGTTCAATTGCGCAACCGATAACCGGTTTTGAATATCCAGGCCACGATGGCCAGGCAAATCAGCAACATCACAAATGTCATGCCCAGGCTTACGCTGGGTGATACATCGGCTGAACCATAGAAACTCCAGCGAAAGCCGCTAACCAAATACACGACCGGGTTAAATAGCGATACAGTGTGCCAAAAAGGAGGCAGCATATGAATGGAATAAAAGCTGCCTCCTAAAAAAGCGAGCGGTGTCACAATAAGTAACGGAACGATTTGCAGGCTTTCAAAACTATCGGCCCATACCCCGATAATAAAACCGAACAGGCTGAAGGTCAGTGCGGTTAGCACCAAAAATACAATCATCCACACGGGGTGTTGGATATGCATTGGCACGAAGAAGGTAGCCGTTATCATAATAATGGTGGCCAATACCAACGACTTGGTGGCAGCGGCGCCCACATAGCCCAGCAAAATTTCAGCGTACGATACCGGCGCCGACAATAACTCGTATATGGTGCCGGTAAAGCGCGGAAAGTAGATGGCAAACGAGGCGTTGGAAATACTTTGGGTTAGCACCGTTAACATGACGAGACCGGGCACAATAAACGCGCCATAGCTAATACCATCCATTTCTGTAATACGATTGCCAATGGCGGCGCCAAATACGACGAAATACAACACCGTTGAGATAATAGGCGCCAACACACTTTGCGATAAGTTACGCCGGATGCGGTTCATTTCAAAAAGGTAAATTGCCCGTATCGCCAACCAGTTCATTGCGGCTCCTGTACCAAATCAACGAAGATATCCTCAAGCGAACTTTGCCGTGTGTGAAGGTCGGTATAAACGACCTTTGCCTGGTGAACCTGATGAAGCAGGTCGGCTATATGTTGGTCGTTTTCCTGGGTGCGGTAGGCATACATTAAACGTCGGCCGTCAGAGGACAGTTTTAAACCGGTATTGGCCAATGTGACCGGCAATTCCTGTAAAGGTTGGGACAATTGCAAGGTAAGTTCTTTTTTGCCCAACGAACGCATTAGTCGCGCTTTTTCTTCCACCAGAATCAGTTCGCCCTGGCGAATGACCCCGATCCGGTCGGCCATTTCTTCGGCCTCTTCAATGTAATGGGTGGTGAGAATAATTGTGACGCCGGTATCACGCAGTTTACGTACGATATCCCACATGCCTTTGCGCAGCGTGACATCAACACCGGCAGTGGGCTCGTCAAGAAACAGGATAGGGGGTTCGTGCGAGAGCGCTTTGGCAATGAGCACACGGCGCTTCATACCACCGGACAAGGTCAGTAACCGGCTGTCACGCCTTTCCCATAGTGACAAATCTTTCAGTATTTTTTCAATATGCGCCGGGTTGGCTCTTTTGCCAAATAGTCCCCGGCTATAACTGACCGTATTCCAGACTTTTTCAAATGCCTCGGCGGTAAGCTCCTGGGGCACCAGGCCGATTTGGCTGCGCGCAGCACGAAATTCTTTCTTGATATCGTGACCACCCACGACAATTTCGCCTTCGTCCAAATTCACCAGGCCGCAAATCATGCTGATTAAAGTGGTTTTGCCGGCGCCGTTCGGACCCAATAACGCAAAAATTTCACCGCGCTGGATATCCAGGTTGATATTGTTCAGGGCCCGGTGACCGGACGCATAGGTTTTCGAAACATTGCGTATCGATATAACGGAACTCATGGCATCATAAAGTCTTGTTCAGCGAGCTTAACTCTACCATGATCAACATGTTTTCAACGGCGCTTCTTACGCCTCAAGAAATGGGACAGGCCGATCAGGCAGCGATCGCAGGCGGGGTGCCTGGCGCCACATTAATGGATAATGCGGGTCGCGCGGTGGCACGGGAAATTGTCCGTCGTTGGTCGCGACGCCCGGTTTTGGTGGCATGCGGGCCGGGTAATAACGGCGGCGACGGCTATGTTGCCGCGCGTTACCTAGCCGATTGGGGGTGGCCGGTTACCGTAGCGTCGCTTGAGGGTCGCATGCCCTCTGAACAAACCGATGCGGCCCATCATGCTACCTTATGGCGGCAACCCGTTATTAGATTGTCATCGGCATTGTTGGACACCGTTCGCGAAGGATTGGTAATTGACGCGTTGTTTGGGGCCGGCCTGGCTCGGCCCCTAAGCGGTGATGCCGCGGTATTTATGCAAGCGCTGAATAACTCGGATATTCCCGTTTGCGCAGTTGATTTGCCCAGTGGGATAAATGGCGAAGACGGCGCCGTTTTGGGTGTTGCACTTCAGGCGCGGTTAACAGTCACTTTTTTTCGCAAAAAGCCGGGCCATGTCCTGTTTCCTGGGCGCGCTTTGTGCGGCCCGACAGTTGTGGCGCAAATCGGCATCCCTGATACCGTGTTGCCCGGTTTGGCAGGCCATACAGCTGAAAATAGTCCGGACGTTTGGTCTGCGACGTTTCCCTGGCCACAATTAACAGGCCATAAGTACAGTCGGGGACACGCGCTGGTGGTGGGTGGCAATCGCATGACCGGCGCAGCACGTTTAGCGGCGCGAGCTGCAGCACGAGCCGGTGCGGGATTGGTTACCCTGGCTGCCCCCGAGCCGGCATGGCCGGTTTACGCCACTGCGCTGGAAAGCATTATGGTGGAAGGCTTTTGTGATGAGTACTCCTTTGAGTCGTTATTGGCGGATACCCGAAAAAACGTGTTCGTTGTTGGGCCGGGTTTGGGGGTCAGCGAAGCCACGCAGAATCAAACTTTGCAAATTTTGGCAAAACAGCGTGCCTGTGTGCTGGATGCCGACGCAATCAGTAGTTTCAGTGGGCAGCCGGAACGGTTGTTCGCTGCCTTATCAGAAAAGAGTGTGCTTACACCCCACAAGGGGGAGTTTGCCCGGGTATTCAATGTAAGCGGCAGCAAGCTTGAGCGCGCGCGTAGAGCGGCTCGCATGTCGGGAGCCGTGGTGCTGTTGAAAGGCGCCGATACCGTGATAGCGCATCCAGATGGCCGGGCGATTGTGAATACAAATGCGCCGCCTGACCTGGCCACAGGCGGCGCGGGCGATGTCTTGGCCGGCATGATTGCCGGCCTCATGGCCCAGGGAATGCCGCCGTTTAATGCCGCGTGTGCCGCATGTTGGTTACACGGCGAGGCTGCTCGCCAACATGGCCCCGGTCTTGTTGCCGATGATTTAATCCATTTAATTCCTGCAGCGCTAAAAGTACTGCGGCGGGTGCCTGTGAATTAACGACTTAATGAGAAAACAAGATAGGGACGGTCATGGAATCGAGCAGCGTTCTCGAGGTGCCGCCTAATACCCACTCGCGTGTGCGACTACGGTTGTAAGCACCCATTACCACCATATCGCAACCTTGGTCAGTTGCGTCGTTCAAGATCAGTGTGCCGATGCTGGTGTGATCACTGATCTGCCTGATGAATTTGGGTTGCGGATAGCCTCGAGTCGCGCAATAAGCATTGAAGTCCTCATCGTGCAGGTCTTGTTTTTTGGCCAATTCGCGGTTTTCGTCAATGGTAAGAACAATAAGGTCTTTGGCTTGTTGCAGAATCGGGCCGGCATCGGCCAACGCGCGGGCTGCGCGCCGTCCCCTGTCCCAGCAAAACAGAATGCGTTTGCCAACGGGGTTCATTTCACCAATAAAGGGCACCATCAGTATGGGTCGCCCGGCAGTGGTAATAACTGTTTCGGCCGGGCTGGAGCGCATAGATGCGGTCTGTTTTTCACTTTGGCTCATAACCAGTAAATCGCAATAGCGTGCATGAATCGCCAGTACTTCTTCAGCGAAGCCTTGCGGCTCACGCCAAGTGGCCTTGACTCCTGCTTCTTGAGTACGCTTTTTGAAGAGCTCATGCATCTCCGTGCGTTCCTCAGCCAATTGGCTGCTAACCATTTTAGACACCTCAGGCGGCATTAAATTATTGCCACGCAAATATTCTGTCGGTTCAGGCCGAGGGTACACCCCCACAACCTCGGCTTCATGTTTTTTGGCCAGACGCAGGGTAGTGTCCAGTCGGCGTATGTGATTTCCATCTTTGGTAAGATCAATAGCAATGCGTCCCAGCATAATTTTCCCCTAATAACGTATGGTGTCTCTTTCATTCTAGTAAGATCACCAAGCCGACTATTTGATTTAACGCAAGATATTCTTAAAGAGCCGATATGTCCGATGTCATTGCCCTCGTGTTCGATTTCGACGACACCCTTGCCCCGGACAGTACCACCGGGTTTTTAAACGATATCGGTGTCGATGCCGGGCAATTCTGGTCTGAAAAAGTGGGGCCGTTGCTAAATGAGCACGATTGGGATCCGATTCCCGCGTATTTGCATGAAATGATTGCGCTTTCGCGCTCGCGTGAGTACGGCTTAATTACCCGGGAGCGGTTGCAGGAGTGGGGCGCCCGATTGCCTTTGCATCAAGGGGTGGAAACCCTGTTCGAGCGTTTGCGTCGGCATGTCCGCAAAGATCATCCGCAAGTACAACTGGAGTTTTATCTGATTTCCAGTGGTATAGGCGATGTCGTGCGTCATACCTCCATTGCGAAAGAATTTACCGATATTTGGGCATCGGAATTCAAATATGGCGCCGATGGCGGAATCGACTTTCCCCGCCGGGTGGTTAGTTTTACCGATAAAACACGTTATTTGTTTCATATTCAGAAAGGTATTATCGGCGCCTCGTCGCGTAATAAACCTTTCGAAGTTAATCGCAAGGTAGAGTCCGACAAACTGCGCGTGCCTTTTCAACAAATGATTTTTATCGGCGACGGCTACACCGATGTGCCGTGTTTCTCACTTGTACGCCAGGCCGGTGGCGTCGCGTTCGGGGTGTGGGACCGCGCCCACCGCGAGAAGCGCAGCCGGGCCTGGGGGTTTATTCAGGAAGGGCGGGTCTCGAACCTGAATCAGGCGCGTTACGACGAAGACGCCGAGCTGTATCAATGGCTGGAAGAGGCGGTTGAAAGCCTGGCCGGTCGAATTGCGCTGCAGTCGCGTATGTATGTCGGCTAAGGCAATATCAGCATGACTGAATCTGCTCCCCTTGGAACAGCTTTAGCGGCGCGCGACGCGGCTGCGATGGCACTGGCGCTCGATCAGGCCAAACGGGCGATTGAACTGGGCGAAATTCCCGTTGGGGCGGTGGTGCTCGATGAACAAGGTCGTGTGTTGGGAGCAGGGCATAACCGCACCATTATTAACCACGACCCCACTGCCCACGCTGAAATCGTCGCCTTGCGCGAGGCCGCAACGGAACAGGAAAACTACCGTTTGCCGGGGCTACGTGTATATGTAACGCTTGAACCGTGTGTGATGTGCATGGGCGCTTTAATGCATGCCAGGGTGGCCGAGGTGATTTTTGGTGCATCCGACCCCAAAACGGGGGCATGCGGCAGCGTGCTGGATATTTCTACTTTTAAGCAGTTGAATCATCATACCCAGGTGCGGGGAGGTGTCATGGCTGACGCGTGTGGTGCGTTATTATCCGATTTCTTTCGCGACAGGCGGGCCCAGGCTCGTGCGCAGCGTGAACAACTGAAGAGGTAAGCAGTATGGGTCACCATCAGGAAGCCGCGCCCAAGGGCATATACTTGTTTTCCCCGTCCGGGGTGGTGCCGGATGCTGAGGCGCTGGACCGTGCTCGGGCACATTTGAAGTCAATGGGGTTCCGCACGACAGTCGATCGCACCGCCTTGGCTGTGCATGAGCGTTTCGCCGGCACCGACACGCAGCGATTGGCCGCCATTAACCGCGCTACAAAACAAAAACAGCCGGTCGTCATGGCAACTCGGGGAGGTTATGGTTTAAGTCGAATCCTTCCGGCAATCGATTGGCGTGCCGTGGCCGATAGCGGTAAAACTTTTGTGGGTTTAAGTGATTTCACCTTGTTTAATCTGGCGCTTTTGGCAAAAACCGGTGCGACCAGCTTTTCCGGCCCCATGGCATTTCATGATTTTGGCGGAAAAAAGATAAACGACTTAACTGCCGCCCTGTTCACTGAGGCGTTAAGCCGTGAACTGGAAATTTTGAGTTTCGAAGCGCCTGATGCCGACCCGGTAGACGCGCGCGGCGTTTTATGGGGCGGTAATTTAGCCATGGTGGCTTCGCTGGTGGGCACCCCATTCATGCCCAAGATTAAAGGCGGCATTTTATTTCTTGAAGACGTGGCCGAACACCCCTATCGTGTCGAGCGCATGTTGGCGCAACTGTGGCAGGCGGGAGTTCTGGCGCGTCAAAAGGCCATTGTGCTGGGGCAGTTTACCGATTACAAACTGGGCCCGATGGATAACGGTTTCGATTTGCCTTCGGTAGTGGCCTGGTTAAGAAAAACCGTCAAAGTACCGGTTGTTACCGGATTGCCCTACGGCCACGTGGCGGTAAAAGCAACGCTGCCGGTGGGGCGTAAAGTGGGCATTGCCACTGAAGACGACATGGCTTATTTGGTGTTGGAAGAACATTAAAACGGAACTTGTTAAACTAACGGGTTAACGTTATTCACCCTTTTGTGCGCTGCTTTGAAAAGTGGCGCCTATTTTTTTATAGAGCCGGTATTTTCTGTGATTACCACCGCTAATTTAACAATTCAGTTTGGCCCCAAGCCTTTATTTGAAAACGTCAACGCCAAGTTTGGTGAGGGCAACCGTTATGGCTTGATTGGTGCTAATGGTTCGGGCAAGTCGACACTGATGAAGATTCTGGGCGGCGACCTGGAACCGTCATCGGGCAATGTGTCGTTGGAGCCGGGTACCCGGCTCGGCAAATTGCGCCAGGATCAATTCGCCTTTGAAGACAGTCGTGTGCTCGACGTGGTGTTGATGGGCCACGTTGAAATGTGGCGTGTTATGAGCGAGCGTGACGCCATTTACGCCAACCCCGACGCCACTGAAGATGATTACATGCGCGCGGCTGAGCTGGAAGCCAAATTCGCCGAATATGACGGCTATACCGCAGAAGCGCGTGCCGGAGAACTATTGTTGGGGCTGGAAATTCCGGTTGAGCAACATAACCTGCCTATGCGTGAAATCGCGCCTGGCTGGAAATTGCGTGTTTTGTTGGCCCAAGCGTTGTTTTCCAACCCCGACGTGTTGTTGCTCGACGAGCCCACCAATAACCTGGATATCAACACGATTCGCTGGCTGGAAAATGTGCTGAATGGTTATCAAAGCACTATGATCATCATTAGCCACGACCGCCATTTTCTGAATGCGGTGTGTTCTCACATGGCCGACCTTGATTACGGCGAGTTGCGAGTGTATCCAGGCAATTACGATGATTACATGCTGGCGTCGGCTCAGGCCCGGGAACGTACCGTGGCAGCCAATGCCAAAGCCAAGGAGCGCGTAGCGGAATTGCAAGACTTTGTACGCCGCTTTGCCGCCAATAAATCCAAATCACGGCAGGCCACTTCGCGTCTGAAGCAAATCGACCGAATCAAGGCCGATACCATCGAAGTCAAGCCTTCTTCGCGCCAGAATCCGTATATTCGTTTCGAACAAAAGAAGGTGATGCATCGTTTGGCCGTAACCGCCGAGCGGGTTAGCAAAACATACGACCATCCGGTCATTAAGTCCTTTTCCGCCATGGTGGAGGCCGGTGAAAAAATCGCCATTATTGGGGCGAACGGGGTGGGTAAGACAACGCTGTTGCGCATGCTCGCCGACGACCTGGCGCCTGATCAGGGCAGTATCAAATGGTCGGAAAACGCCGACCGCGGCTATATGGCGCAAGACGTATCAGACCAGTTTCAGACTGATAAAAAAGTGTTCGACTGGATGACAGATTACCGCGAGCCCGGCGATGACGACCAAGCCATTCGCTCCGTGCTGGGGCGTTTGCTGTTTTCAGCCGACGACATCGTAAAGCCGGTGAAAGTGTTGTCGGGGGGTGAAAAAAATCGCATGACATTCGGCCGCCTGATGTTGGGGCGCCACAATGTATTGCTGCTCGACGAGCCCACCAATCACTTGGACATGGAGTCGATCGAGTCGCTTCAGTATGCCTTGGAATTGTATAAAGGTACGCTTATTTTCGTTTCGCACGACCGTCAGTTTGTGTCGGGCCTGGCCACGCGTATCTGGGAAATTCAAGCGGATGGCGAGGTGGTGGATTACGCGGGCAATTACGATGACTTCCTGAGCGTGCGGGGTATCGAGGAGTAACACGGGTGACGTTTGTCCTGACCCAGGTTCACTCATTTGAAGAAGAAGTACGCAAAAGCCGGTTTCTGGCTTTTGCCGCACCGGTAAATGACACCGAGGCAGCCCAAGACTTTATTGCACAACACGTTTATCCCGACGCGAATCATCATTGTTGGGCGTGGCGCATCGGGCAAAACTATCGATTTCATGACGATGGAGAGCCCGGCGGCACGGCAGGGCGCCCCATTTTACAAGCCATCGAAGGCCATGAAATTGATTATGTTGTTGTTTTGGTCGTACGCTGGTTTGGTGGTATTAAATTGGGCACGGGGGGCTTGGCACGGGCTTATGGTGGTGCAGCAGGGCAGTGCTTAAGGCTGGCGGCCAAAACCCTCTGGGTGCCAACCCGCAGGTTGTCTTGTTGGTGCCCTTTTTCTGATATGGCCCTGATTCGAGGGCGATTGGGGCAGTTCAGCACGCATATAGAGTCTGAGCAATTTGACGCTCACGGCGTTGTTTGGCAATTGCGTGTGCCTGAGGCGCAATGCGCCGATTTTTGCGCCCAATTTACTGACTGGACAAAAGGCAAGGGCCAAATTCATGACCTTTCTTAAGCTGTTTCAGCCGGTATAAATTCCGGGCGTAAAACACCGCGCAGTTCACTGTATGGAATAAGCAATTCGGGCTGCCCGGATGAATAGGGCGCGATGGCATAAGAGTCGTATTTAACGACCAGACCGGTATCAGTAAAGGCGTAGTTGTCGCTGGGTTGAAACGGCCATAAACGGTTATATTCAGCAGGGTTTTCGCGCGCTGCGGGCTGAGTTTCCAGCCAGCGCTGATGCGCCCGACGTAGCGCTTCTAGATACGCTTCGTATTGATTTGGCTGTAATACATTGCGAATGCCCAGTACTTTTCGGCTGCCATTATCCCAGTTTAAAAACTGCGTCGCCGCAATGCCATGTGCGGCGCCGGTTAAATATTGCCAGCTATCCAGTTCAATCACAGTCAGATGCCGGTTCCTGTATCGGGTTTTGGCATTCAGAATCACCTCATCGCGCGGACCGGCTGTTTGCCAGAAATAAGACTCGAACCCTGCAATGGTGGTATAGCCGGGCGCTCGCTGCGCATTCACCCCCGTCATCATGGCCAGGGCATGGTCAACCAAGTCTGTTAACACGGGTACCCCTGGAAAAACCAGGGATTTGACCGTTATTGTCGGGCACTCACCTTCGCAACCCGGCCGGGTTTTTTCCCACTCAACCGGTTGCGTGAACAAGCCTTCCTTTTCCGTTTGCGAGGCCACCTTGTCGGCCGGAATTAAAGAGATGTTCGAAGGCGACGAGGCACAACCTGCCAGCATGAGGCAGGCCAGAATGGCAGACGCCGGATGAATTCGAGAGAAAAAGCCTTTCATAAGCTGCAACTTTATTTGACAGTATGAGCACCTTGGCCGAACAGTAGCTTGCGTGCCTCTTCGTCGTGTACCGTAGGTTGACTGTTCACTTCGGCAGCGCGTGCATAAGCACGTTTGGTTGCCGGCCGTTCGGCAATGTTGTTAAACCAGCGTTTAAGGTTGGGAAAGTCATCGAGATTCTGTTGTTGTTTGGGGTGAGAAACAATCCACGGGTAACTGGCCATATCCGCAATGGTGTACTCGTTCCCGGCAATAAACTCGCGATCGGCCAGCCGTTTGTTCAAGACAGCATATAAACGCGCAGTTTCACGTACATAGCGGTCAATGGCATACGCGATTTTTTCGGGCGCATATTGATTGAAATGGTGATTTTGTCCCGCCATCGGGCCCAAGCCACCCATTTGCCAATGAAGCCATTGCACCGTTTCAGTGCGACCCCGTAAATCGGCGGGCAAAAACCGGCCGGTTTTTTCGGCCAAATACTGCAAAATTGCACCCGATTCGAAGATGGAAATAGGATTGCCCCCATCGGCAGGCGCCTGGTCGACAATGGCCGGAATGCGATTATTCGGTGCAATGCTCAAAAATTCGGGTTTGAATTGATCGCCTTTACCGATATTGATAGGGATCAGTTTATATTCCAAGCCGGTTTCTTCAAGGAAAAGTGTAATTTTATGCCCGTTAGGGGTGGTCCAGTAGTACAAATCAATCATATTTCTCTCTTCAACTGTTCGGCAGGAATCGGCGTATAGCCTTCCTCTTCAATAATTTTCTGCACTGCAGCGATGTCGTCGACATTGTCGACAACCACCCGATGCTGCTCCAGGTTAATCGATACCTTAGCCTGTGGAAAGGCGCTTTCCACCGCTTGAGTGATGGCGGCGACACAATGGCCGCAGGTCATGTCCTGAACATTAAATTGCATGGTTTTAAACTCCTTTACAGCGTTGCCCGAAGGCATTTGTTAGCATTAGCATACTTTAATCTAATCGTTCCCACGGTGGGAAGGTCAAGCAATGAACATCGGCGCGGCGGCAAAGCAATCGGGCATCAGTGCAAAAATGATTCGCTACTACGAGCAAGTGGGTTTGCTTCAACCCCCGGACCGATCCGATTCGGGGTACCGGCGGTACGGTCCCACTGATGTTCAGACACTTATTTTTATTCGCCGAGCGCGCGATTTGGGGTTCTCGCTTGAGCGAATTCAAACACTACTTGAGCTCTGGCGTAACCGCAATCGTCGCAGCGAAGACGTAAAAGCACTGGCGCAGGGGTATATTCGGGAATTAGACACTGACATCGCGCGTTTGGTTTCCATTCGCAACGAGTTGGAGCGGTTGGCCCAATGTTGCGGCGGAGACGACTCACCCGAATGTCCCATTCTTGAAGATTTGGCACAACCGCCTGCACAAATTAAGCAATAACAGGAGAAAAAATGGGTTTACTAGTTGATGGTAAGTGGCACGACGATTGGTATGACACCAAAAAAACCGGCGGGCGGTTTATTCGCACTGAGGCGCAGTTTCGCAATTGGGTGACCGCCGATGGCGCTGCCGGTCCAACAGGTGAGGGCGGCTTCAAAGCCGAACCCGGGCGTTACCATTTATATGTCTCGCTGGCGTGCCCTTGGGCGCATCGCACGCTGATCTTCCGCAAGCTCAAGGGCCTGGAAAACATGATCGACATTTCGATTGTGCACTTTTTCATGGGGCGCCAAGGTTGGTCGTTCGAACCGGGTGAGGGCGTTGTGCCGGATACGGTTAATCATTGCGATTACGTGCATCAGTTATATACGTTAACGCAGCCCGACTATACCGGACGGGTCACCATTCCCATTCTTTGGGATAAAGAAAGGAAAGTTATTGTCAGTAATGAGTCCTCTGAAATCATCCGTATGTTCAATTCAGCATTCGATGATATTGGTGCGAAGGAAGGGGATTACTATCCAGTTGATCTGCATCAGGAAATCAATGCGGTTAACGAGTTGGTATACAACAGTGTGAACAATGGTGTCTATCGGTCGGGGTTTGCCACCACCCAAGATGCCTACGACGAGGCTGTCACGGAATTGTTCGATGCGCTTGAGTCGCTTGAGCTGCGTTTGTCGAGACAGCGTTATTTAACGGGTGATCGCATCACCGAAGCCGACTGGCGGTTGTTTACCACACTGGTACGTTTCGACCCTGTTTACCACGGACATTTCAAATGTAATTTGAAGCGTATTGTCGACATGCCCAATTTGTGGGGCTTTACGCGTGAGCTCTATCAGTGGCACGGGGTTGCCGAAACCGTTGATTTCAAACACATAAAAAACCATTATTACCAGAGTCACGCCACCGTTAATCCCACCGGCGTGGTTCCAAAAGGGCCGGACATCGACTTCACGACACCGCATCATCGCGAACCGCCTTCGGTGTAACGGCATTTGTCAGGTACGTTAAGGTATAAAGGCACCGCTAAAATGGGTTAAAGTGAAGCCCGCTATTTGATGGAACCTGGAGTGTGAGATGGATATCGATGCGTTATTGCTGGCCCGGATTCAATTTGCTTTCACGATATCTTTTCACATTATCTTTCCCGCCATTACCATTGGCCTGGCCAGCTATTTAGCGGTATTGGAAGGGCTGTGGCTGAAAACCCGCAACCCGCTGTATCGCGATCTCTACCACTTCTGGATCAAAATCTTCTCGGTTAATTTCGGGATGGGTGTCGTGTCGGGCCTGGTTATGGCGTATCAGTTCGGCACAAACTGGAGCTTTTTCTCCGACTTTGCCGGAAGTATTACCGGTCCGTTGTTGGCTTACGAGGTGCTTACGGCTTTCTTCCTGGAGGCCGGGTTTCTGGGTGTCATGCTGTTCGGCTGGAACCGCGTCGGGCCTGGCCTGCATTTTTTCTCCACTATTATGGTGGCGCTGGGCACCTTAATTTCCTCAACCTGGATTCTTGCTTCCAACAGTTGGATGCAAACGCCGGCCGGTTATGAAATTGTTGATGGCCGTGTCATTCCCGTAGACTGGCTGGCAGTCATTTTCAACCCTTCATTTCCCTATCGCCTCACGCACATGGTGCTGGCCGCATTTCTTGCAACTGCGTTGTTTGTCGGCGCCTCGGCAGCCTGGCACTTTCTGAAAGGTAACAAATCGGCGGCGGTGAAGAAAATGTTTTCCATGGCGATGGGCATGCTTTTGCTGGTGGCGCCCATCCAGGCACTGGTCGGTGATCAACACGGTTTAAATACGCTTGAGCACCAGCCGGCCAAGCTGGCCGCTATTGAAGGGCATTGGGAGAACAAGCCGGGTGAAGGCGTGCCGCTGGTTGTGTTCGGCTGGCCCGATATGGAGGAGGAGCGCAATCGTTTCGCTCTCGAGATTCCACACCTGGGGAGTTTGATTCTTACTCATTCATGGGAAGGTCAGTTCAAAAGCCTTAAAGAGTTTCCTCCTGAAGACCGTCCTTTCGTGCCGATTGTGTTCTGGTCCTTCCGGGTAATGGTCGGCCTGGGGCTACTGATGATCGCCTTGGCGGTGTGGGCGAACTGGGCGCGATGGAGAGGGCGCCTGTACGAGTCATCCCGTTTGCATAAGGCCGCTCTTGTCATGGGGCCGGCCGGGTTGATTGCCATTCTTGCGGGCTGGTTCACGACGGAAACAGGGCGTCAGCCATGGGTTGTTTATAACGTCATGAGAACGGCCGACGCGGTATCACCTCACGGGGCCATTGAACTTGGCGTGACGTTGGCGCTTTTTGTAGTGGTGTATTTTTTCGTGTTCGGCGCGGGCATTGTGTACATGTTAAAGCTCATTGCAAAAGGGCCGCAGCCCTACGAACCCAAGCCTGAGCCGTCTGACGCCGGGTCGCCGGGAGAACCGGTTGCCACCGCACGGCGCCCGATATCGGCGGCGATGCATGACCGTTCCACACATTTCGGAGACCAGTAATGGGTATCGACTTACCTTTGTTGTGGGCCATTATTATTCTGTTTGGCGTTTTCATGTATGTGGTGCTTGATGGTTTCGATCTCGGTATCGGCATCTTGTTTCCGTTTTTTCCAGACAAAACCGATCGCGATGTCATGATGAATACGGTGGCACCGGTTTGGGACGGCAACGAAACCTGGCTGGTTTTGGGCGGGGCAGGCTTGCTGGCGGCGTTTCCACTGGCGTATTCAGTCATTCTTGATGCCTTCATGTTGCCACTGATATTCATGCTTTTAGGGCTGGTTTTTCGTGGCGTGGCGTTTGAGTTCCGATTCAAGGCATCTGAAAGAAGAAGGCACTGGTGGGACAAAGGTTTTATTGCCGGGTCGATATGTGCGGCTTTTTTCCAAGGCGTCACGTTGGGTGGTTTTATTGATGGTGTTCACGTGGTTGAGCGCACGTATTCCGGTGGTGCACTTGAATGGCTGAAACCATTTAGCGTATTTACCGGAATCGGCCTGGTTATTGCCTATGCGCTTCTGGGATGCACCTGGCTGATTTTCAAAACAGACGGCAAGTTGCAGGAAAACATGATTCGCGTTGCGCGGCCACTCCTGCTTACCGTGTTGGCGGTCATTGGCCTAATCAGCCTCTGGACACCGCTTAGCCATCCCGAAATCGCCGATCGATGGTTCGCTGTGCCCAACCTGTTTTACTTCATGCCGGTTCCGGTTCTGGTTTTGCTGGCGACGTGGGCTACTTGGCGGCAACTGGGGCAACAGCCTCATGCAGGGCCTTTTCTGCTCACCTTGTGCCTGGTATTTCTGGGTTATAGCGGTCTGGGTATCAGCGTTTGGCCATACATCATCCCGCCTGACATCACCATTTGGGATGCGGCCGCGCCACCGCAAAGCCAAGGTTTTGCGCTTGTGGGAGCGTTGCTTATTATTCCACTTATTCTTATGTATACGGCATGGTCGTATTATGTTTTTCGGGGCAAAGTAAGGCCAGGCGATGGTTATCACTAACGTTATCAGTCCGGAATGAATAAAGATGTCAGACGCGCGTAAACCATGGCTTAAACGGTTGGGGTGGCTGGTGGCGTTGTGGTTCGGCGGGGTTGCGGCGTTAACGGTTTTCGCTTTGGTTCTGCGTTGGATTATGAGCAGTATCGGTATGACAACCTGACGCTTGACCTTGTCACAATGGGAAGGTTTATTCTGGTCAAATCTCTTCTATTGGTTTGTTGCGAGGTTTCCCATGAAATCCAGTCATATCAGCTTGTCCGTGCAGGGCATGACTTGTGCTTCGTGCGTGGGTCGTGTTGAACGTGTCCTGAAAAAACTACCCGGAGTCGAACAGGCGAATGTTAATTTGGCAACGGAACGGGCCGAAATCGACGTAACCGATGCGTCATTGGTTCAGCAAGCCATTCAGGCGATTCAAAAAGTGGGCTATCAGGCCGCGGTCGTGTCGGAAGGAGGGGACGATCATTTGGCAGATCGGCAGCAGGCGGAAGTGGCGCACTTGCGCATGCAACTGTGGGTTGCTTTATTGCTCACCTTGCCGGTATTCATTCTGGAAATGGGGGCACATTTGGTGCCGGCGTTTCACCACTGGGTCGCAAACACCATCGGCACGCAAAATAGCTGGCTCCTTCAGTTTGTGCTTACAACCGCCGTGTTGGTTGGGCCGGGTCGTCATTTTTATCTATTAGGCGTGCCGGCTTTGCTTAAGGCCGCACCCGATATGAATTCATTGGTGGCTGTTGGTACGGCCGCAGCCTATCTTTATTCCGTGGTGGCCACATTTATGCCTTCGCTGTTACCTGATGGAACGGTGAACGTTTATTTCGAAGCGGCGGCGGTTATTGTTACGCTGATTTTACTTGGACGCTTCCTTGAGGCTCGCGCCAAAGGCAACACGTCCCAGGCGATTCGACACTTAATGGGCTTGCAAGCCAAAACCGCACGGGTTGTGCGCAACGGAACCATTACCGATCTACCAATTGACCAAGTCCAGGTGGGGGACACCCTGGAAATTCGCCCGGGTGAACGTATTCCGGTGGATGGCAAAGTACTAGACGGGCATAGCTTTGTTGATGAATCGATGATTAGCGGGGAGCCCGTACCGGTTGAAAAATCCATCGACACTCAGGTTGTTGGGGGGACGGTGAACCAGACCGGTGCATTACGCGTACAGGCTGTCAGCGTTGGAAAAGACACCGTACTGGCACAAATTATTCATATGGTGCAGCAGGCGCAAGGTGCAAAATTGCCCATTCAGGCGCTGGTTGATCGCGTCAATTTATGGTTTGTGCCTGTCGTCATGGGCATTGCCATGCTCACTTTTGTTATCTGGTTCGTTTGGGGTCCCAGCCCGGCGCTTACGTTTGCTGTGGTGAATGCAGTAGCGGTTTTAATTATTGCCTGCCCGTGCGCAATGGGCCTGGCTACGCCAACGTCAATTATGGTGGGAACGGGGCGCGGCGCCCAAATTGGTGTGTTGTTTCGTAAAGGCGAGGCATTGCAACTGCTGCGTGACGTGAAAGTTGTGGCGGTGGACAAAACCGGCACGCTGACCCAGGGAAAACCTGTTTTAACGGACCTGGTAGTGGCAGATGAGTTCAACGAAGAAAACGTATTGGCCCTTGTAGCGGCGGTTGAATCGCGCTCAGAACACCCTATTGCGCAGGCTATTGTCACTGCAGCAAAGAACAAGTCATTGTCCTTACCCGATTTGACGGAATTTGAATCCGTGACGGGCTATGGCGTTCAGGCACAAGCCAATGGTATGAAGGTGGCGGTGGGTGCCGATCGCTTCATGCAGAAGCTTGGGTTGGATGTGAGTATTTTCAATGAGACGGCGCAAAAACTGGGTAATGAGGGTAAAACACCCATGTATGCCTCAATAGATGGCCGTTTGGCGGCCATTATCGCCGTTGCCGATCCTTTGAAAGAGAACACTGTGCAAGCCATTGCGGCTTTACATCAGCTAGGGTTGAAAGTTGCCATGATTACCGGCGACAACCAGCGCACGGCTGAGGCAATTGCCCGCCAGTTGAGTATTGACGAGGTGGTGGCGGAAGTTTTACCCGACGGCAAGGTTCACGCTGTCAGCCGTCTTTTTGAGCAGTATGGTTCAGTAGCGTTCGTTGGCGACGGCATTAACGACGCACCGGCCTTGGCCCAGGCGCAGGTTGGGATTGCTATTGGGACCGGCACAGATGTTGCCATGGAAGCAGCCGATGTCGTATTGATGTCGGGCGATTTGATGGGTGTACCCGATGCCATCGCACTTTCCAAGGCCACGATGCGTAATATCCGGCAAAACTTGTTCTGGGCTTTTGTCTATAACGCTGCGTTGGTGCCCGTGGCGGCGGGGGTATTGTACCCGGCCTATGGTATCTTGCTTTCCCCTGTATTTGCAGCAGGCGCAATGGCTTTGTCGAGCGTATTTGTGGTGTCGAATGCGTTGCGCTTGCGCCGTTTTCAGGCGCTGCGCTTTTCCCGATGAAGACCGTTCAGGCCAAGCGTTAGCGCTAATAGCGATAGGCCGAATCCGGTTAAGGTGATGCCCAACCAGCCGTAATCTTCATAAATATGCGCGGCGATGAACGAACCGCTTGCCCCACCGACGAAGTAAGCCGTCATATAGCCGGCGTTCAGTCGGCTGCGTTGTTCAGGGTGCAATTTAATAATTGTGTTCATATTGCTTACATGTACCAACTGCACGGCAAAATCAAGAAAAATAACACCTACAACTAACGCAATAACGGAGACAGGAGAAAAACCAAGGGGAATCCATGAGCCCAGCATAATGACCAAACCCAGGATAACAGCTAAATTCGACCTTCCTTTATCGGCCAGGCGGCCTGCCCAGCCCGCCGAAATTGCGCCGGCCGCGCCGGTTAAACCAAATAAACCAATAACGGCATTGGAATATTCGTAGGGTGGGGCGCTGAGCAGGAAAGAAAGTGGTGTCCAAAACAAGGCAAACAAACCAAACGACAATGCGCCCATCACGGAACGAGACCGTAAAACCGGCTCTTGGGCGAAAAGTCGCCCCACCGATAGTAATAGTTCAGCGTACGAAACCTGCTTCTCGTTGCGATGTTGCGGCAATAACTTCCACAGCAGCAACGCAACCAGGCTCATGAATACCGCGGCAACAAAATAGACAATTCGCCAGCTTCCAAACGCAGATAAGCCGCCCGAGACACTACGCCCAAGCAGGATGCCCATTAACAAGCCGCTCATGAGCACGCCGACGATACGGCCGCGCATTTCGGGGCGTGCCAACTGAGCACCGAAAGGAATCAGTAGCTGGGTGACGACGGAAAACAGGGCGGTGATGCCCGTACCCAATAAAAGAAATGGTAAAGAGGGTGACAGGCCGCTAATGAGCAACCCCGAGGCTGAAATCAGAGTCATGATGCAAATGAGATTGCGTTTCTCAAATTTATCGCCTAATGGAACCAGCAATAACAAACCGATACCGTAACCAATTTGTGCGACGGTAACGATAATGCCAACCGCGCCATACGAGACGCTATATTCTGTTGCAATCGAATCCAGCAGGGGTTGAGCATAATAATTACTGGCTACCGCTCCCCCAATGGCGGTCGCCATCAACCAAACCAAAAATGTACTCAAACTTTGCGCTCCGGCCATGTCCAGCCTGATATTTCGGGCCGATCGGTTCCTTCTGTGTGCGCGTAGTTTACGCTATCGATCAGGCACCCTTTAAGCCACTCTTTAAAGTGTGAAGTTTGATTCTGCAAGCGTGGTACGTAGTTCAGCACATCCATAGCCAGATGATAGCGGTCTATCTGATTCATGATAGCCAATTCCAGCGGTGTATTAATGTTGCCTTTTTCGCGATAGCCACGCACGTGGAAATTGGCATGATTATGCCGGCGATAAATGAAGCGATGAATTAACCAGGGATAACCGTGAAAGCTGAAAATAACCGGTTTGTTACGTGTAAAAAGAGCATCGAAATCTGAATGGGTCATGCCATGCGGATGATCGGTGTCGGGTGGCAAGCGATATAAATCGACCACATTCACAAATCTGATTTTCAGATCGGGAACATGGGTTCGCAGCAAGGCAACCGCAGCCAACGCCTCCGCAGTCACAATATCCCCCGCACAGGCGATGACGACGTCAGGTTCCCGGCCTTCATCGCTGCTTGCCCACGGCCAGATGCCAATGCCTTTGGCGCAATGTGTTGCCGCTTCTTCAATGCCTAAGTAAGACAAATGAGGTTGTTTGTCGGCCACGATGACATTAACGTAGTTCACACTGCGCAGGCAGTGATCTGCCACACTTAGCAGACAGTTGGCGTCGGGCGGCAAATAAATTCGCGTAACGTCACCGCTTTTATTGCTTATCACGTCGAGAAACCCCGGGTCTTGATGCGTAAAACCGTTATGATCCTGGCGCCACACCAATGACGACAAAAGGATGTTCAACGAAGAAATGGGTGCGCGCCAGCGCGCTTCCAAACGTGATTTGTCCAACCACTTCGCGTGCTGACTGACCATGGAGTCAACAATATGGGCGAAGGCTTCATAGGTGTTGAACAGGCCGTGTCGCCCGGTTAAAAGATAGCCCTCGAGCCAGCCTTCCAAAGTATGTTCACTGAGCATTTCCATGACACGACCGTCGGCGCACAAATGGCCACCATCGTCATCTGAGGCATATCGATCTGCCAGCCACGTTTTTCCGGTTACTTCATAAACCCCATCAAGTTTGTTCGAAGCATTCTCATCCGGGCTGAACAAACGAAAGTTATTAGGGTTACGTTGCATGATGTCGCGCAGGAAAGCGGCCAGAACAGCGGTAGGTGAAACACGCATGACGGCGGGGCGATCGACTGTAACGCCATATTCCTTAAAGTCCGGCATGAATAGTGGCATCCGCAATCGCCCGCCATTGGCATGCATGTTTGCACTCATGCGCAGGGCGGGTGGGGGCATTGCTGCTTGCATCGCTGGTAACAAAGCCCCGTTACTGTCGAACAATGAGGCGGGATCATAGCTTCGCATCCAGTCTTCGAGCAGTTTTAACTGTGCTGGATCTTGGCGCACATCGGCCAGTGGCACTTGGTGCGAACGCCATGTCCCTTCAATTTGATGATGATTGAACGTATCGGGGCCCGTCCAGCCTTTTGGCGTGCGCAAGACGATCATTGGCCATATCGCGCGTTGAGGAGGATTTGTGGCTTTTGCTTGATACTGTATTTTTTTTATCCCTACAATGCATTGGTCTAGCACGCTGGCCATTTTTTTATGCATTTCCACCGGGTCGTCACCCTCAACAAAGAACGGTGTCCAGCCGTACCCCTTCATTAAATGGGTAAGCTCGTCGTTACCAATACGGGCAAGAATAGTGGGATTGGCAATTTTGTACCCGTTCAGATGCAAAATAGGCAGAACGGCACCATCACGGGCGGGATTCAGAAACTTATTGCTGTGCCAGGCCGTGGCAAGCGGCCCGGTTTCCGCCTCGCCATCGCCAACCACTGCGGTAACAATAAGGTCGGGGTTATCAAAGGCTGCGCCAAATGCATGAGACAGCACATAGCCCAACTCACCGCCTTCATGGATCGACCCAGGAATTTCCGGCGTGCAATGGCTGCCCAATTTCCCCGGAAATGAAAATGAACGGAAGAGTTCCAACATACCGCTTGCGTCTAGCGACACCTCGGGATGAATGGCACTAAAGCTCCCCTCAAGGTAGGCATTCGCAAGCACCGCCGGTGCTCCATGCCCCGGGCCGGACAGATAAATCATATTGAGTTGATTCAGTTGAATAACCCTGTTCAGGTGCGCCCAGATAAAAGTTTGCCCGGGGCTGGAACCCCAATGACCCAATAATCGCTTTTTTATGTGGTCTGGTTGCAACGGTTCTTGCAGTAAGGGGTTATCCCGTAAATAGATCATTCCCGCGCAAAGATAATTGCAAGCGCGCCAAAAGGCGTCTATTCGGCGAATTTCGCCTGGTGCAAGGCTGTTATCGTATGTTTTTGTCTTTGCCATGGAATTTTCCGGGTCGCCCATGACTGTCCCCTTATGAATTAAAGTGCGGGAAAAAAAGTGCACCCATAGCAGATGTCGGGTAACACAGTATTGCCATCATATTCACATTTCTTTATGATATTTGAAACTGATTTTTACTTTTGCATACATAGTTTTAATTACTTGCCCATTAACGTTGTCGTAGCCAGAACACAGGCGTAAAGGAGTTTCTCATCACTACCATCGCCGTGGTGTCCCGCAACACCTTGCTTCGGGCCGGCGTGATACAAATTTTGGCCGACGTGGTTCCCAACGTTCGCCTAATGGGCTTTTCCTATCACGATCTCGACCGATATCCCGACCCTGCTCAGTCAATCGACCTGCTACTCATTTCCATTGCATCGCCGGAGCGGCTTACGTCATTGGTTACGGCTGGCTTACGCGCTTTCCTGCCGCAGAAAGTGGTTTTGTTGAGTGAAAGCACACCAGACTATTCGGCGATCAGTGCTTTACCCCGACAAGTAGCAGGTTTTATCGATCAGGCCGCGCCGGCCGATGTTTTCGTTGACAGCGTACGGCGCGTGTTAAGCGGGCACACTTGCTTCCCCTGGGAACAAAACGTCGGTTCAGTTGGGGTAGAAAATAACCATGCTCTATCCAATACGAACATCGACGGTAGTCATTCTGAATTAGGCACCGCAATGGTTACACCGGCGCCGGCACCTAAAGCCGACTCGGCAGCTCACTCGAAGGCGGCTGCTCTGCGCTCATCGGTAGCACCGAATGCCTCCGTTGCGAACGAGTCCGAACTGCTCGGCCTCACACGGCGTCAATACGAAGTTTTGGTGTTGTTGTCGCGTGGCCATGCATTGAAGTCGGTGGCGCGGATTTTGGATATTTCGCTCGGAACGACCAAGGCACATACCGAAAGCGTCTATCAGCGCTTGGGGGCGCACAATCGAAATCAGGCGGTTTATCTTGCACGATCAAAAGGTGCCAGCCTTAATTGGGAACCGATTTCAAACGCCGCTAACAGCAACAATATCAGCTCGGAGGCCGAGTCAGGACCTGATGCACCTTCAATGCGACTACGTTAAAACTGAGTTTGTTGGTAGGCCCATGCACTGATTTTTCCGGCCAACACATTCCCCGCTTCACCGTAAGCGTTTAATAAAGCGTCAAAAGCCTCGCTTTCGGCTAGAGCCGTTTCCGTGAAGGTACGGCCGGCAATGGCTTTATTTGTTTCACGATTCCCGAGTATTGCATCAACGCGAATCTCAACCCTGGGAGTTTGCCCAGGCATTCTAACAGCGTGAAATTGGGCCAGGCTTAAAATGAGCTGGTAATCACCTGCAAGCGGTGTGCCGTCGGCTGTCACAACGCGCCAATTATTTGATTCACGTAAATAGCTCACCAGCCTGCGTTGAAAAAGCTGAGGCATGGGATCAGACCATCTTACGCCTTTGAAAGCAGCTAATTCATTAGGATTGCTCATTACCAGAATGCGATTGGAAGCCAAGATCAACGGACTTGACGGCATTAACACCCTCAGCGATGGGGCGGTGTCAGCAGGTATATCTGCGTGTGCCGAAGGCACAGGTGCATCGGGTAATTGATACACACGCTGCGGAGTCGACTCCGGCAAAATAGAGCAGCCGGCCAGCGATACGACGGTCAATGCCCCCACCGCCACCCATCGGGCAACCCCATTCGCGGCAGCGCAAAAGAATGTGAACGAACGTCTAAAACAATAAACAAGGTTCATGGGTTAATCTCTTGTAAAGGTTCACGCCCGAATAAATAAGCCGCCGGGTTGTCATCCAGACGCCGCAACGTTAAACGCAATGTGGCCAGCGTACTTTGCAACTCCTGCAACGCGGGGCCCAGTTGGGCAAATCCCTCTATACCATCGTTTAGCGGCCGCTGATTGGTTTTAATGAGGGTGTCCAGACGGACAGCTGTGCGTTCAAGGGTCGACATCACTTGCGAAGCATTCTGCATCATTTGCCGACCTTCTTTTGAAACCAGCGTATCAATATTTTCAAGCGTTGTTGCTGCCGATTGGGCGGCGTTGGTTAATTGACCAATCAGCACACCGATGTCTTGCTCAGCCAGGCTGGCGGACGCAGCCTCGAGGTGTATCAACGTATTTGAAAACGCTTGCACATTCTGCGCTGACAATAAAGTGTTGGCGTTCTGAATGAGCTCGGTGAGGCCGCTGAGTGCGGCATCACCGTTACGAAATATTTGAGCAATTGGGGAGGGGCGGGCCACAATAACCGGATAGGGTTCGCCCTGTGGCGCAGTCAGTAGCGGCGCGTCGCCCGAATCCGATGTCAAAGCAATCACGGCCATGCCCGTAATACCCACAATGGATAATTGCGCCTGCGTATTTTCGCGCACGGGTATATCTGAGCGAATTGAAATCGTGGCTTTGACGTTTGCGACGTCGCGGGGGTCCAAATACAAATCGGTGATTTCGCCGACCCGAATTCCGTTGAACTGAACCGAGCTGCCTGTCGACAAACCTCGAACCGGATCCTTGAACACAACGGTGTAAAGTGCCGCTTCAGAGCGGCGGTCATACTTTCCGAACCAAAGCGCGGTCAGTAATCCCAGCGCAATCACAACAACCGTAAAAATACCAATCAGCACGTGGTGTGCGCGGGGTTCCATGTTTATGCGTGTCCTTTTGTTTGCTCTGTGGCAGCGAGGGCCGCACGGCCACGTGGGCCGTGAAAATATTCCTGAATCCAAGCGTCATCGACCTCGGCGACAACGCCCAATGTATCAGCTACCAGCACTTTTTTTTGAGAAATAACCGCCACTCGATCGCATAGGGTGTAAAGCGTATCAAGATCATGCGTGACTAAAAAAACCGTTAAATCCAGCGCATCGCGCAGGGTGCGAATAAGTTGGTCAAACGCACCCGCGCCGATGGGGTCCAGGCCTGCTGTGGGCTCATCAAGAAACAAAATGTCTGGATCAAGCGCCAGAGCACGCGCCAAAGCGGCCCGCTTGATCATCCCACCCGACAACGAGGCGGGATATAACTGACCCGCATGCCCAGGTAAGCCCACCAGCCCCAGCTTCATTTGGGCAATATGCTCGGCGAGGTCCCGGCTAAGCTTTGCGTGCTCAATTAACGGCAAGGCAATATTTTCAAGCACGGTAAGCGAAGAAAACAAAGCTCCCCGTTGAAATAACACACCAAAACGACGGCGCGTTTCGATATCCATTGCGGAGTTATTTTGCGTTTGAGCTTTCAAGTTGGCGTGGTTGTATACGTCATTACCACGCAACAACACTTGCCCGGCCCTGGGTTTTTGCAGGCCGACAATGGTTCTTAGTAAAACCGATTTGCCTGAGCCTGAGCCCCCAACTACGCCCAGAATTTCCCCTTGATACACATCCAGACTCAAATGGTCGTGCACAATGTGCGACCCAAATTGGTTGCGAACATCGCGCACTTGTACAACGGTGTCAGCGTTTGAAAACCGGGCGTTTACCATCCCATTTCCATAAAGAAAATTGCCGCTAACGCATCAACCAGAATCACCACAAAAATAGACTGCACCACAGCGGAGGTGGTGTGTTGCCCAATGGATTGGGCGCTGCCTTTCACCTTTAAGCCTTCCAGACAGCCGATAATGGCAATCAGGTAGGCAAAAAACGGCGCTTTCGCCATACCTAACAGGAAATGGCGCAAATCAATATCCCGATTCATGATCGTTAGAAACATCGACGGCGAAATATCCATCGACAAAGCGCACACCATCATTCCGCCGGCAATACCCGACACCATGCCAACAAAGGTCAGCAAGGGCAGGGCGACCAACAAGGCCAGGATGCGGGGCAATACGAGTAATTCAATTGGGTTCAGCCCGGTCATGCGAAGGGCATCCAATTCTTCGTTGGACTTCATCGAGCCGATTTGCGCGGTAAAGGCGCTGGCGGTTCGACCGGCCATGAGGATGGCCGTAAGAAGGACGGCAAACTCTCGCAGAAAAGAAAACGCCACGAGATTAATGGTGTAAATCGACGCACCGAACCCTTTCAAAATGGTCGCGCCCAAAAACGCCACTACCGCGCCCACCATGAATGTCAGTAACGCAATAATTGGAACGGCGTTAAAACCTGTTTGTTCGATGTGCCAAATCACGGAGGTAAGACGCCAGCGCCGCGGACGGAATGCGTTGTAAGCCAGCGCCTGTAATGTCAGACCGATAAAGCCCAGAAGCAGCCATGCTTGTTTACCCGCTTCGGCAACAGCCTGGCCCATCCGTCCAAGGATTTCCAGTAAGGGAGATGGCGGCTTCATTGCGCGCTCTGGCGCGGGCGCTTGTTTTATTGCGTTAATAACTGTGCGGATCAGCGCAATACGTTCCGAAGGAAGGGTGGTGTGTGACTCTAACGATGTTTCCAGCGCCGGGCCCAACAATTCGTATAAACGTTGCGCGCCTGCCGTATCCAAAGCCTTGAGGTCGCTTAGATCAACTTCTATCGGCCCGGCAAATACCGGCACCGGCGAGCCGCCCGTATTTTCCTGCTGCAAATTACGTATTTGGGCTAGCGTTCCGTAATGCTCAAGCGTCCAGGAACCGGCAACCTGCACAAACAGTGTTTGCCCATCGGAACGCCAATGCAGAAATTCGTTAAAGGCCGTCAAGGTTAAGTATGCTGCGCCATGTCACCCCTCCGGCCACGACGTTTTACGCCGGAGAAACGGGGTTTTCACCAATAATTTTCAGCTCGCGATGGATTGCTGCTTTTTCAAGCTTTTCGAGAGGCATGTTAGCAAAAATCGAGATACGCGTGGAAATCTGTCGAAATATTTTGTCAAAAGCAGCACGTTTAACGTCATCACTTCCAACAACAGACGCGGGGTCTGCAAACCCCCAATGCGCGGAAATGGGTTGGCCCGGCCAAATAGGACAAACCTCGCCGGCGGCGTTATCGCAGACGGTAATAATAAAATCCATTTGCGGGGCATTCGGCAGCGCGAACTCATCCCAGCTTTTACTGCGCAAATTCTCAATTGGGTAACCGATGGCCGATGCTTTTTCAACGGCAAATGGATTGACTTTGCCGCCTGGCTGACTACCCGCGCTGTAGGCGCTGAAACGACCACGCCCAATCGTATTTAACAACGCTTCTGCCATAATGCTTCTAGCGGAATTATGGGTGCATAGAAACAGCACGTTGTAGACTTTATTACTCATATACTGACCTTTTAGCAGAATATCGTTAAGAAACAAGGAATGTCGTCATGCATAACGTCACGATTTATCACAATCCCAAATGCGGGACTTCTCGCAATACGCTGGCGCTTATTCGCCATGCCGGCATTGAACCGGAAATTATTGAGTACCTGAAAACACCACCTAAACGCGAAACAATTATTAATATGGTCAAACAGGCTGGCCTTTCCCTGCGCGAAGCGCTGCGTGAAAAAGGCACACCTTTTCTGGAACTGGGACTCGACCAACCCAACGTTACCGATGCGCAGATTCTCGACGCGCTCGAGGCCCATCCCATTCTGTTGAATCGACCGTTCGTGATTACTGAAAAAGGCGCGAATTTATGCCGGCCTTGTGAAAAGGTTCTGGATCTTTTACCGCCTATGCCGCCCAAAGCTTTCGCCAAGGAAGACGGCACGCCGGTTCTGGATGAACAAGGCAGGCGAATCATTTAACCAGTCATGAAAAGCTGGGCGGGCGGGGCTTATCCCGCCTGCAAGGCTTGTTCATACCAATGACGCGTGCGATTCACGGTTCGTACCAGCCACAACATCACCGGTACCTCAATCAGCACGCCTACAACGGTGGCCAGCGCGGCGCCCGAATCAAATCCGTAGAGCACGATGGCGACGGCTACAGCCAATTCGAAGAAATTCGATGCGCCGATCATCGTCGAGGGCCCGGCCACATCGTGCCGAACTTTCAGTTGGCGGTTCAAGACATAGCCCAATGCAGCAATAAACAGGGTTTGAACCAGAATGGGTACGGCCAATATGGCGATGATGACAGGTTGCTCGACAATGGCTTTACCCTGAAATGAGAACAGCAAAACCAAGGTGGCCAGCAAGGCAACGATTGACCAAGGGCCAATACGGGATAAAACCTTCTCGAAAAATGGCAGCCCGCCTTTTTTGATTAGCCAAGAGCGCAGTGCCTGCGCAATACTCAGCGGAATCACGATGTACATGATCACCGATAGAATTAACGTATCCCACGGCACGGGAATGGACGAGACGCCAAGCAGCAAGGCCACAATAGGGGCAAAGGCAAACACCATAATCAGGTCATTCAGCGCGACTTGTGTGAGCGTGAAATTGGCGTGACCCTTACACAAATTGCTCCATACAAACACCATGGCGGTGCAGGGCGCGGCACCCAACAGAATGAGACCAGCCATATAACTGTCGAGTGATGCGGCCGGTAACCAGGGCGCAAACACCACTTTAATGAAAAACCAACCAAATAGCGCCATGCTGAACGGTTTAATCAGCCAGTTCACTGCGAGCGTGATGCCCATGCCTGCGCGTTGTTCGTACACTTCGCTGAGCGCAGAAAAGTCGATTTTCATGAGCATGGGAATAATCATGCACCAAATCAAAATGCCAACCGGAATATTGACATGGGCAATCTCCATGGCTCCCAGCGTTTGGGCTGCGCCCGGCCAATACAAACCCAGAAGCGTTCCGGTAATAATACATAGCGCGACCCAAACCGTTAGATAGCGTTCAAAAAAACTGATTGGGGGCGTATCGGCGTGTTTTTGCGACGTTGCAGTGGTTTCTGACATATCTGATTTTTGAAGGTTGGATGACGAATAGAATTGGGCGAGTCGTGACTCATAACGTATAAGAACATTATATCTGTTTATCCGTATATGTGGAATAACAAATATAATGGCGGGTAAATATCAAATCGGGTGACGATCTGATTACGTGCAACTGGCATAATTTAAGGAATCCAACTTGATTCCTGAGGAATGACGGACGAAACCATGAGCGCAATAGATGAACTGGCCATACTGAAGTGCCTGGCGGACGAAACACGCCTGCGGATGCTTCTGCTCATTTCGCAAGAAGGCGAGCTTTGCGTTTGTGAACTGACAAGCGCTTTGAACGAAGGCCAGTCAAAGGTTTCCAGGCATTTGGCGCAATTAAGGCGTTGCGGGTTGCTGTCAGATCGGCGTCAAGGTCAGTGGGTGTTCTATGATCTTGCCCCAAGTGCGCCACAATGGCTTATTCAGTTACTAAAGGGCCTCGCTATGGATCAACCGCAACTTGAGAACGATCGCTTACGTTTAGTCAGGGCTTCATGCGCATAATGTATATTATGTAAAGTCTAATATTTGTGAATACATACCGTTCTTAACGGCTTTATCCCTTTAGCCTACATCGCTACAATACCCTCCACAAAATAAGCATAAGCCGTGGGCATCAGCACCATCGAAATCAATACGGAGACAAATCCCATCATGTATTTAAAGAACACCTGGTACGTTGCCTGCACACCCGATGAAATCAACGACAAGCCGTTGGGCCGCCAAATATGCGGGGAACGTATTGCGTTTTATCGAGGCGAAAATAATCAGGTAGCGGCCGTGGAGGACTTTTGCCCTCACCGTGGTGCTGCTTTATCGTTGGGTTTTGTCGAGAACGGCAATCTCGTATGCGGCTACCACGGTCTGGCGATGGGTTGCGATGGCAAACCCGTATCAATGCCGATGCAGCGCGTGGGTGGTTTCCCGTGCATCAAAAGTTTCCCGGTGATTGAAAGATACGACTTTATCTGGGTTTGGCCAGGCGACGCCTCCTTAGCCGACCCCGCCCTTATCCCGCATCTCGAATGGGCGGTTAGCAATGAATGGGCCTATGGCGGCGGCATGTATCACTTGAATTGCGATTACCGTTTAATGATCGACAATTTAATGGATCTCACTCACGAAACCTACGTGCATCCCGAAAGTATTGGGCAAGACGAAATCGACGAAGCGCCGGTTAATACGCGGGTCGAGGGCGACACGGTCATTACCAGCCGTTTCATGCATAACATTCAGGCACCGCCCTTTCTCGCCAACGCCATGCGCGCAAACGGGCTGGATCCCGACAAACCCGTCGACCGCTGGCAAATTTCGCGTTTTACACCCCCCAGCCATATCCTGATCAATGTTGGTGTGGCTTATGCCGGACAAGGTGGCTTCGATGCCGACCCTTCCGTGAAGGTTTCAGCGGTTGTCGTTGATTTCATCACACCCGAAACGGAAAACTCACATTGGTATTTCTGGGGCATGGCGCGTCATTTCAAGGCCGATGACGCGGAGCTAACCGAACGTATTCGCAAAAACCAGGGCGAAATTTTTGCTCAGGATTTAGGCGTACTGGAAGCGCAGCAAAAAAATCTGGCCGGCCATCCCGAGCGCCGTTTGCTGATGCTCAATATTGATTCAGGCGGCGTACAAGCACGGCGCATGATCGACCGGCTGCTTCAGGAAGAACAGCGCGAATTAGTTTGAGAATGTACCACGCAGCTCAACTTCCTTGAACGCCTGCAACAGCGTCTGACGCAGCTCTTCGTCGTCCCACGGTTTGGCCATGAACTTGTATACGGCGCCATGGTTAATCGCCTCGGTCAGTGATTTCAAGTCGGCATAGCCCGACAAAATAATACGAATGGTCGACGGGTAAAGGTTTTTGATTTCACTGAAAAATTCGGTCCCGGTCATGTTGGGCAGACGCTGGTCGGAGATAATGACCTGTATCGCGTTTTCCCCCAATATGTTGAACGCTTCGCGTGTGCTTGAAGCCTTGAATACAAGATAACCCTCACGGCGCAAAACACGGTGAAGCGCATTCAGTATGTTTTCTTCGTCATCGAGGATCAGGATGGCGCGATGGGTTAAATCGCTTTCCGGTGCCATGGGAAGCGTTTCAACCCCCCCTTTTTCTCTTAAGCGCGTTTCCAATTGATCCATCGGCATGGCGCGGGCAAATAAATGCCCCTGAAACTCATCGCAAAAATGCCGTTTCAGGAACCAGTACTGCGCCTCCGTCTCCACGCCTTCCGCAACGACCTTAAGCCCCAGGTGATGAGCCAGACTGATAATGGCCTTGCTAATCGCCGCGCTTTTTCTGTCTCCTGCGATTTGGCGTACGAAGGAGCTATCGATTTTTATTTTGTCGACGGGGAGATCTTTCAGATAGCTCAAGCTTGAATAGCCGGTACCAAAGTCATCCACCGAGACACTGAACCCCAATTCACGCAGTGTGCTCAATTTGCTGATGGTGTGGTCAACCCTTTCCAACAGCACGCCTTCTGTAATTTCTATCTGGATATCCTGTGGCGATAAATTATGCGTTGCCAGCGCATGGGTCAGCTCTTCAACAAATCGCGGGTGCTGAAAATACAAGGGCGAGATGTTAATGATGAACGGAAAGTCCGCCATGATTTTTCGATTCAATGCGGCTTTATCGCGGCAAACCGCATGCAGCACCCATTGGCTTAAAGGAACAATTAAGCCCGACTCTTCGGCAATCGGCACAAATACCGAAGGCGAAATATAACCGCGATCGGAGTGCGGCCAACGCAGCAATGCTTCTGCGCTCGTGATGCGACCGGTAAAGCCGTTGATGAGCGGTTGGTAATGCATACTGAAATGGTTGTTGACCAACGCTTTCTGCAAGTCGGTGCGCAGTGAAAGCCGCGTATTCACATCGGAAGCCAATTCATTAGCATATTCACGCCAGGTATTGCGGCCACTTTGCTTGGCTTGTGCCGATGCCAGGTCGGCTTCGCGAATCAGCTCCAACGGTTCAGGTACATTCGCTATGTGGGTGGTAATGCCTGCAGACGCCGTTAGGTGTAATTCAGCCTGTTGGTGCTGGTAAGGACGCGCAATAACGTTGATCAGACGTCGTGCAAGTTGCGTCACCTGATGGCCCGGCGCATCCGGTATTACAACAACGAATTCGTCCCCTTCCAATCGTGCCAGCCACTGCGGGGCCTGTATGGCACTACCCAAGCGGTTTGCCACTTCGCGCAGAATGCGGTCGCCGGCTTCAAAACCCATCGAATCGTTAATCAGTTTGAGCCCGTTCAGATCAAGCAAGATGATTGCAGCGCTGCTTGCCTGTGCACGGGCACGTTTGCACACCTCGTCCAGTTTTTGTATTAGAGAGGCCTTATTGGGTAGCCCGGTAAGATAATCGTAAAAAATGGCTTGGCTAAGGGCGTCGGATCGTTGAACAACGTCTTGTGATAAGCGCAACGTTCGAATCAACAGGATGGTAAATCCCAGGCAAACCAAAAAGAGGAAGTCGGGTAACAAACGACTAATGAGCGGCGCGGCGCGCGGTGCTATCCAAGTTGACAGCTCCCAGTGGATATCATGATGTGGTTCGAACCGGCTGGTGCCCAGATAGCGGGCCGCTTGAGCGCCCTGCTCTTCCAGGTTGTCGTATAACATATGGCCATTCATATGGAGTTGAAAGCGAATGGCCGCAAGATCGGGCCGTAGTGCGGAATCCAGAAACTGCTTGAGGTTATGTGCCACTACCAAAACCCGGCTGCTCGCGTGCGAGCCCGGCAAGGCCATTCCCAGCCAGAACCAATCGGAGACATTGTCTGAACTGTAAAGGAACAAATGCGGTGTGCTCTCCGAGGCTACATGCCTGAGCCAGTTTTGCACCTTGGCATGAGCGGGCCAGTGACTCAGTACGTCGGAAAAGCGTTGCGGATGATTCAACGAATAGCCGGTCTCGGTTCGACCTGCTTGACTGACGATAGCAACGCCCAGTGCAGTAGCATGGTCTTGTATAAAACGTTGCGCTTCGGCAATCAGTTGTACCTCGTCGTGCATCGGGCCCTGCCAGGCTACAACGCGATAATGAAGGCGTTGCAATGCTGCGATTTTTTCGCCCAGAGATTCGGTGATGGCACTTTGCGCCTGTGCAGAACTGATTGATGCTTGTTGTTCGGCAAAGCGTTGCTCCTGCTCCGCCAATAAAAACCAGCATAGAACGGCCAATGCAACACCACCGGTTGCGACAAAAAATTGTTTACGTTCTTCTTTCGCCTGAAGGCCGGCTGAGGTGGTTCTTGAAAAAGCATGCCCAAACAGGCCCAAGGCGATCAAACCTCCCATAATGGCATCGATATGGGTTTCGTGCGCATAACTTTGCAGGCTTGACACCACCCAGTCGTCAGGCACAATCACTGCAAAAAACGACAAAAACAACAATAAAGCGGCAATCGAGAGACAAACAAGTTTCTGTTTTGGCACAGGGAACGTGGTCGCGATTAAGCCAAATGCCCCAACCAATAACAAAACACCCCACAGACCTGCCGAGTAGGTGTAGGCGACAGCAACAACCAGCGTTGCCAGCGCCAAAATACGACCAGACCAGATCCAATGGGCGGCCAGACCCAATGTCAGGCCGGTTGATACATAAAGAATAATTTCAGCCCAAGAAAGAAGCGGTACGCGGGCAAAAAATAATAAATTTATTACGGCATCGAGCAGGCCGCCCAAGCCAAAAAACAGTAGCGCCAGCGCAGGTAAAAAACGCGCTGCGCTATCAACACTACAAATTCGAATGAAACCGAATGCGCTCATGCATCTTCGTCTTGCAGTACCTGCAAGACATGAATAACGTATTGCGTTTCCTCATTTTCTTCAAAGTCTTTGAGCTTATTGATAAGCCTTTCCGTGATGATCGTACCTTCCTTTAAAAGCAGCATGCCGTTTTGAGCATGCAAACTGCGCGCAATAGTCATCTCAGGGCGCAACGTACTTGTGTTGTGCGTCACAACGTCTTCGCTTTCCGCCTCTTTTTCTTCTTCCAAACGCTTCACCAGCTCAATAAAAGCCGCACACAACTCCGGATCATATAAACGCCCGGCATATTTGGGCATTTTTTCTACCATTTCCTCATGCGGCACTTTACGCGCAAAAACCATGCCCATTTTCATTTCAACGAAATCAACCACCAGCTTAAGAACCCGTGCCCCGAACGGGATGGCATTACCCACCAGACCGTCGGGAAATCCCGCCCCGTCCCAGCGTTCTTGATGATGCCGGATAATGAGGGCGGCATCATGTGCCGGCTCAAGGGCGATCAGCAGGCGCTCACCCGTTGTTGGGTAGTTTTTATAATTCTCGCGCTGAACACGATCCATAGATTCCGGCGGCAAGGCGATCAGGGCGTCGTTCCAGGTGAGTTTGCCCAAGTTATATAAGGCCGCGGCCATTGAAAGGTCGTCGGTCAGTTGCTGGGAATATTCTTGCGCCTTGCAAAAAGCGCGCATCAACTCAATGACTTCTTTATTGGTTTGTCGGCTGCGCGGCAACCGTTGGGCCAGCAGTGCCGAGAAAACCTCAGTTGCCGTTACATACGCTTGTTTCAGTTCTTCATTGGCGGCCGACAGCATTTCAGCCGCCCGCATGAGCTCGGTGGTTCGCGACTCAACCCGGCTTTCCAGTTCACTATTTACTTGCTGAAGTGCAATATTCTGTTCTTGCGTTAATATTTGCAGGCGGTTTCGATCACGTTCTATATGCTGATGCTCCAAAGCCTGCTTGATGGCAAATAACAAAAGCCGGTCGTCCCACGGTTTGCTTATGTAACGAAAAATACGCCCTTCGTTAATAGCCCGGATGGTTTGGTCGATGTCTTCATATCCGGTTAAAAGAATACGCATGCAGTCAGGTCGACGCGCCTCAATGGTCCGCAACAAAGTTGGGCCGTCCATGCCCGGCATACGGGCGTCGCAGATAACCAGGTCGGCGCCCTCTTCGTCAAGCAATTGCAAAGCACTTTCGCCATTGGTGGCCCCCAATAACTTGAAAGGCTGTGCGTGCAAGGCACGTTTGAGGCTGCTGATGACGTTGGGTTCGTCATCAACAATTAAAATGGTTGCCGATTGTGAGGCGTCAGACATGATCACACCCAGGTTTAGACGTTGGGTTGGTGAACCGGCAACCAGACACGAATGCGGGTGCCGTGTCCCACCCTACTGAATACGTCGATTCTGCCATTATGTTTTTGAACAATGCCGTAAGAGAGGGCCAAACCCATGCCAGTGCCCTGCCCAACGGGCTTGGTTGTATAAAAAGGCTCAAAAATGCGCTGTTGTACTTCTGGAGTCATACCGCACCCCGTGTCTTCAACTTCGAACCAGACCCAGGCGCCGTCCTGATCGGTACGCAATGTAATCATGCCTGAATTTTCAATCGATTGTGCTGCATTGATTAATAAATTCATCACAACCTGATTGATTTGAGACACATTGAATTGAACATGCGGCAAAACACCGAATTGCTTGATAACTTGCGCGCGATACTTAATTTCGTTGCCCGCCACCGTTAAAGTCGACTCAATGCTTTGATGAAGGTCAGCCAAGCGGAAACTGTCGTCGTCGGTATGGGAAAAATACTTCAACGCCGAAATAATGTGCTTAATGCGATCCATTCCCTCTTCGGATTCGCGCAACAACGCCGGCACATCTTGCCGAATGTAGTCGTAATCCAGGGCTTTTTTTAATTGATGCAATTCACTCATAGAGTCAACATGATCGGTGGCATCGATGATTTTCAGCATGTCTTGCATATAACCGGCCAGGGTTTTCAGATTTGAAAACACATAACCTACCGGATTATTGATTTCATGCGCCACACCCGCTGCTAACTGGCCGATCCCGGCCATTTTTTCGGTTTGTAATAGATGAACTGCCAGCGGGTGATCAATCTGGTTGAGCAGGTTTGCCGGGGTCGAGCCGGCTTGCGTGTCGTTATTCGTCATCAGCAGGCACCACCATTACAGGTTAACGAGCGGTTAACGGCAAGTGTGGCGCAAACTTTAATATCACTGCAATAAAAACCTGAATTGACCGGAATAAAGTTTTAGTCGGGCCGTCCTGCCGCCCGCTTTGCCTGGTATAGACCCTCATCGGCGAATTTAAGCAGCATTGTCATGTCGACGCCGTCGTGTGGGTAGCGTGCCACGCCGACACTGGCTCCTACGTCGATATCAACACCTTCCACCTGAAACGTCTGCACCATTGCCAGGTGCACTTTATCGGCAACCTGATAGGCGTCGTCGTCTTGTGAAAGATCGGTAAGTAGAATAACGAACTCGTCGCCACCAACCCGGGCCACTGTGTCGGAGGCCCGCACACATAAAACCAGGCGTTCTGCCACTTGTTGCAAAAGCGCATCGCCCACCGCATGGCCGTGCGCGTCATTAACGGATTTGAAACGGTTCAAATCGATAAACAATACGGCTACCATGCCGTCATGCCGTTCAGCTTGAAGCAACGCACGATTACCCCGTTCGATGAGCAGCGTACGATTGGCGAGCCCGGTTAACTCATCGTGCAAAGCAAGCTGGCGCAGGCGGTCTTCGTATTCTTTTTGGCGCGAAATATCAGAAAAAACGCCGACATAATGGGTGATTTTGTTTGTTTCCGGGTCGCGGATCGCCCCTAAGGTTAATAGGGCCGGAAACACGTTGCCATTAGCCCGTTGCGTCCAGACCTCACCTTTCCACTGATTGTGATCTTCCAGTGTGTCGACGGCGTTCTTAAAAAAGTGTTTGTCGTGACGACCGGTGGGTTTGTGAAGCAAGCCAAGAAACCACTGGTTTAGTGCTTGTTCCGCAGAATAACCGGTAATAGCGGTAAATGCGGGGTTGACGGCAACAATAACCCCTTGACGGTCAATAAGCACCAATGCGTCGGCGGCGTGCTCGACTGCCGCAGCCGTTAAACGCAACTTTTCTTCCAGTTTCTTTACCGGCGTGATGTCGACCCACTGGCCGTAAAGCGCATCATGGTCGTTAAACTCAATGCGCTCCATATTGATCAGAAGATAGTGTTCGGCGCCGTCAACCATAGCCCGAAATTCCTTTTGGCGCACCGAACCCTGTTTCTTGACCTCTTCAATAAACGTGGCGCGTGGTTCGTTTGCCGGCCAGATCAAAAGTTCGGTCGTGGTTTTGCCAACCACCTCATTCAGCTCCAGCCCTAAAAGACGGCACATTTCATCGTTGGCGTCAAGGCAAAGCCCGGAATCCAGCTCCGTAATAATGGAAGGAACCGGACTATTTCGAAACGCGGCCTCCCAACGTTGCTCTGACTGGGTGGCATATATATTGGCCAGCTTTTGTTCGGTAATGTCTTGCATTGTGCCGGTAATACGCACCGGACGGCCGCTATGGTCGAACTGCCCTTCCGCCCTTACCATCAGGTAGCGCATACCGTCTGGTGAACATAAACGATGCTCTACGGTAACGAAAGGATGAGCGCGCTGTTGTGCGCCGGCCAACAGGCTATTGAAAATGTCATGGTCTTCTTGCGGAATCAAGGCCAATAACTCATGCAAATTCGACGGTAAAGCATCGACCGATAAACCCATGACCCTTGCGGCATCGGGGCTACCTTGTAACTTTAAGTTAAGCAAGTCGATTTCCCAGTAAGCCAGGCGTGCAATACGTTGCGTCTGCAATAATTTTTTGTTCTTTTCCTGTAATTGCCCCTCCAACTGGCGCGCCTCCAGAAATAAGCCAATGTCGCTGCCCAACGTTTGTAGTAGTGCAATTGTGCTGACTTCAGGCTCGTTTGTGTCGGCACTCAGGAGCTCGATGACTCCCAGAACATGATCACGCCCAGGCAGTGGGATACCCAGGGCGGAGTGTAAGCCCAGTTTACGAACCACATTGTTTGCTTCGTTGTGATTGCTTTGTGGAATGGTTGGTGCGAAAACTGCGCTTTCTTGTTGCATCACCAAGAATGGAATGGTGTCCTGGTGGCTGAACGCGCCGTTGCGAAAACAGGCTTCCAGCGCTTGTACACCGTGCTGCGTTTCATGCCAGGCACACTGAAACTGTGGCTTTTCATGTGGCCGGGTGATCCAGGCAATTGCAGCTTGCCATTGCGAGTGCGTACACAGCAACTCAAGAACCTGTGCCAGCCCGGTATCAATTCTGCGGGTTCCCGAAAGGCGTTGTACTGCGTTATATAACAATTGCAGGCCCTGTGCCGATGGCATCTTCTTCACCAGACGCTGGGCGTCGGTCGGGAAATGCTTGACTGCGCCTTGAAGAATAGAAACCATAACCTTCCGCCAGAATAAAGGCGCCTGCGCCAGACAAAATCGCTAGACTACCCCGGTTTATAACAAAATGCAACAAATTGAAAAGGGACAATTTGTTAGTTAACGGCGGCGAAAGGGAAAAAGTTAGGGGCGGTAATGTAACGCCCCTATGATCAATAATTTGTAGCCTTACTTCTTATTGAATAGCCAATGTTCGGCTACCGTTTGTACCGGCCTTTTTTACCAGCTTCAGGTTCAATACGCCGTCTTCATAGTGAGCTGAAGAGGCAGACTCATCGATATCGTGGGCGAGTGAGAAACTGCGCGTTTGGCGACCGTAAAAACGCTCCCGACGCACCACTTTTTCGTCTTTTTTCTCTTCTTTTTCCTGACGGACCTCGGCACTGATAGTCACTTGGTTACCGTCGATGGAAACAGTGATATCTTCTTTTCGCATACCCGGGATCTCGGCCTTGACGGCGTAATGGTCTTGCGCTTCGGTTACGTCCATTCGGATGCGCGGCTCGGTTTGGACTTTGTCCGCCAACGGACGCAAGCTGAAATCGCTAAAAAAGTCCTCCAAATTCCGCCAGGGTTCCATTGCTGTTAAATCACGAAACGGATCAAAACGTGTTAAGTTTGCCATGACTCACCTCTCTATCAAGTTAAGTTCCAAATTGGCATGTTCATGCTACACCTGCTATTTGGTGGCGGCCTTGATGAAAATCAAGAGTTGCGCTGGGTTCATCCCTATTGTCATAATCAGAACGTTTTACGTAAAGTTGACAACGTTTTCAAAACGTCGCAATTAATAAAATTTCTTACAACCGGAGGAAACATGAAACTCTCTATGAAACTGGCCGGCGTTGCCGCGGCCGGCCTTTTTGCCAGCGCAATGGCCGCCTCAGCCCAAACCAAAGACATTAACGTTGGTGTGACGCTCTCAAGCACTGGCCCCGCCGCAGCGTTGGGGGTGCCCGAACGTAATACCATCCCACTTTTACCAACAGAAATCGCAGGCCACAAAGTTAATTACATTGTGCTCGACGATGCCACTGACGCAACGCAAGCCGGCCGTAATGCACGCAAACTCATTACCGAAGACAAAGTCGATATTATTTTTGGCTCATCTTCAACACCAACCAGCGTGGCCGTGGCTGAGATAACCAACGAGCTCGAGGTACCGCAAATCGCCGTTGCCCCATTAGACTTGCCTGCCGATAAAGAAAAATGGGTTTTCCGCACCCCCCAACACGTGCGCCTTATGGCAGGTGCATTGGTTGATCACATGAAAGAAAACGGGGTGAAAGAACTGGGCTTTATTGGTTATGCCGACGCATATGGCGAGGTTTGGCTTAAAGAAATGCGCCCCTTGGTTGAAAAGGCCGGTATCACTATGGACAACGTTGAGCGTTTCAATCGAAACGACACCAGCGTAACGGGCCAGGCTTTGAAACTGGTTGCCGCAAAACCCGACGCTATTTTGGTTGTTGCGTCCGGAACCCCCTCGGTTTTGCCTCAGGTTACCCTGCAAGACCGTGGCTTTAAAGGGCAAATTTACCAAACGCACGGTACCGCCAGTAAAGAGTACATCCGTGTAGGCGGCAAAGCGGTGGAAGGGACTATTCTGCCGGTTGGGCCGGTTGTAATTGTAGAGCAACTACCTGATTCGCACCCCTCGAAGCAACCTGGTATTGAATACATCAAAGCTTACGAAAAAATGTATGGCGAAGGCTCCTTCTCGTCTTTCGGTGCCCATATTTTCGATGCTTATCTTGTGCTTGAAGCAGCGGCTCCCGAAGCCCTTAAAAAGGCTGAGCCAGGCACTCAAGCATTCCGCGCAGCGTTGCGTGACGCGATTGAAAACTCGGAAGAAGTCGTCGGCTCGCATGGTGTGTTCAACATGAGTCCCACAGATCACTTCGGCCACGATGAGCGTGCCCGCATGCTGGTTGAGGTTAAAGACGGCGACTGGAAACTGCTGAAATAATCATCTGGCAGTATGTGCCGTCACAAGAAAAACCCCGGCCTTAAAACCGGGGTTTTTGCTGTTTCCTACTGCAATCCTATGCGAAGCAAACGCCCGTTATCTGCATCTGTTAACACGTAAATAAACCCGTCGGGGCCACTACGTACATCACGGATACGCTCATTCAAATCTTTTAACAGGCGCTCTTGCTCTTCAATAACGCCGTCTTGGTTTTGAGTCAGCCGAATCAGGCTGCGGTCGCGCAAGGCACCCACAAAAATCGAGCCCTGCCATTGTGGGAAACGTTCGCCGGTATAAAAAGCCATTCCGCTCACGGCAGGCGACACTTCCCAAACAAAATTCGGCGCCTCCGTCCCCTTTACTTGCTCCCCTTTTGCTTCAGGGATAGGACTACCGGAATAGTTGATGCCATGCGTGGCAATCGGCCAACCGTAATTTTTCCCTGCTTTCGGAATATTAATTTCATCGCCACCGCGTGGGCCGTGTTCATTTATCCAGAGGAGCCTGCTTTCGGGATGTAATGCCGCACCCTGCGGGTTACGATGCCCGTATGACCAGATTTCATCTCGCGCCAGTGGGTCTCGAACGAAGGGATTGTCGGACGGAATCGTGCCGTCGGCGAGAATACGTACGACCTTCCCTTGTAACTTGTCGAGATCTTGCGGCAACGGGCGCTGCCCGTTGTCTCCCAACGTAATATATAAATGGCCGCGATTATCAAATACCAAACGGGAACCAAAGTGCTGGCCGGTGGACATTTTGGGCTCCTGGCGGAAGATGACTTCGAAACCCTCCAGTTGGCGCATGTCGTTACTTAGCTTGCCGAAACCCACGGCCGTTCCTGCGCGGGCACTGCCACCCTCGGAATACGATAAATAGACATTTCGGGATTGGTTGAAATCCGGCGCCAATGCAATATCAAGCAAGCCACCCTGCCCTTTATTCCACACCTCAGGCACCCCATTAATGGGGTCGGAAACCTGGCCGTTTGAAGAAACATGGCGTAGAGAACCTTCGCGTTCAGTCACCAGCATGCCCTGATTGCCGGGCAAAAATGCCATACCCCAAGGGTGTTGCAAACCTTGAGCAAGCTCTTCAACCTCGATTTCTGCCGCACGAGCGTGTGACAAAGTCATAAACTGTGCCGTAAACAGCATGAGGACACAGGCAAAAACTGACCTTAACAGGCCTTGAGGCGCATTAAGGCATTTTGAAGTGTGAATATCAAGCATCGTCTTATACTCCCGGTCGGGTCATGTTCATGGGAACTACCCACTGGTCATATTGTTCACTGCTAAGGTAGCCCGAATCAATGGCCGCTTCGCGCAACGATATCCCTTCTCGATGCGCTTTCTTGGCAATTTCAGCTGCTTTGTCGTATCCAATATGGCGGTTCAACGCAGTGACCAGCATTAGGTTTTGATGTAAATGTGACTCGATTACCGGTTTATTCGGCTCAATACCTTCAGCGCAAAAGCGATTGAATGTGTCGCATGCATCGCCCAGAAGCTGGATGCTTTCCAGTACGTTATGCACCATGACCGGTTTGTAAACATTAAGTTGAAAATTGCCTTGCGTACCGGCAAAGGCAGTGGCGGCATCATTACCAAAAACCTGTACACAAACCATGGTCAGAGCCTCACATTGGGTTGGGTTCACTTTGCCCGGCATAATTGAGGAGCCCGGTTCATTTTCAGGGATCAGCAACTCACCGATGCCGCAACGGGGGCCGCTGGCCAGCCAGCGAATATCGTTAGCCATTTTCATCAGGCCACCCGCCAGGGTACGCAACGCTGCAGACATTTGAACCAACGCGTCATGCGCTGATAATGCAAAAAACTTGTTAGAGGCCGAAACAAAAGGCAACCCTGTTTCTTCCGACAAATACACGGCGGCCCGGTCACCGAATTCAGGATGTGCATTCAAACCCGTTCCCACGGCCGTACCTCCAATTGCGAGCTCATAAATCCCCGGCAAAGCCAGCTTGACAGCCGCCAGGCCGAAATCAATCTGCGCCACCCAAGCGCTTATTTCCTGCCCCAAGGTAATGGGCGTTGCGTCTTGCAAATGGGTACGCCCGGTTTTCACAATTTGGCCGTACGCGCGCGATTTTTCATCGAGTGTGTCGCGCAAAGCCTGTACCGAAGGCAGCAAATGATGGTGCACGCTTTGGGCCACTGCAATGTGCATTGCGGTAGGAAAAGTATCATTCGAAGATTGCCCGCGATTGACATGATCATTGGGGTGAACCGGCTGTTTCGACCCCAGTTGCCCGCCGGCCAGTTCAATAGCCCGATTGGCAATGACTTCATTGGCGTTCATGTTCGACTGGGTTCCCGAGCCCGTTTGAAACACCACCAATGGGAAATGTGCATTCAGTCGCCCCTGAATGACTTCATCACTGGCTTGAGTGATCAAGTCGGCAAGTTTGGGGTCTAGCTCCCCCAGCGATGCGTTGGCCTTGGCAGCAGATTTTTTCAACAAGCCCAACGCTTTGATAATAGAGGCAGGCCAGACAAAGCGGTCGGTACCGATTGGGAAGTGATGAAGCGACCGCTGCGTTTGTGCGCCCCAGTACCGATCGGCCGGAACGTCGATGGGTCCCATTGAATCGTACTCCGTGCGCATTTTGCTCATTTTGGCCTCCTGTCGATCAGGCTGGTTGCTTGAACTGAACAGGGCTACTGAGGTTTAAGTGGGTTGCCCAATACCCCAGGGTATCGAGCAACCGATTGGCAAAGCCCCATTCGTTATCAAACCATACCAGCAAATTCACAAAATTCTCACCATTCACCCGTGTTTGGCTGCCGTCGATAATGGCTGAGTGCGGATTATGATTGAAGTCGACTGAAGCATGGGGGTGGCTTGAGTACGCAACAAGACGCTTTGCATTGTGAGCAAGGGCTTGCATTTGCGTATTGATCGCCTCGACAGAGACCACCTGTTTCGTTGTGACCATGAGGTCAATCGCAGAAACATTCAACGTTGGAACGCGAATCGCCTTGGCCACAACTTTACCCGCCAACTCCGGCAGCAATCGCTCGACCCCCTTTGCCAACCCCGTTGAAACCGGCACAATTGATTGCATGGCTGAACGTGTGCGACGCAAATCCGACCTATGGTAGCCATCGATTAACGGTTGATCATTCATAACCGAATGCAATGTTGTCAGAAAAGCGTGTTCAAGCGAAAAAGCACGATTCAATGCTGCCAGCACCGGCACAATGGCATTTGTCGTGCATGAGGCATTCGAAACCAGAACCTCATCGCCTTTTAATACGTGCTCATTAATACCATACACAATGGTCTGATCAACCTCAGCTGCTCCGTCAGCCGGCTGTGACAACAATAACCGGGGGCACCCGGCCTGAATAAACCGCATCAGTTCGCTTCTGCTACTGTAACGACCGGAGCACTCAACCAACACATCAAGGTTGTAAGCACCCCAATCAATCGATTCAGGTTTTTCGGCGTGCGTTACCTTGATTGAATGTCCATTGATAATGAGCGTTTGTTTACCTTGATCGACTTCGCCCGGAAAAACGCCGTGTGTTGAATCAAAGCGCGTAAGGTAGGCCATGGAATCCAGGTCGGCCGGCTCATTAATTGCAACAATTTCAAATTGCTCACAAGCCGACGATTCGTAGAGTGCACGCAAGAAGCAACGGCCAATGCGCCCGTAGCCATTAATTGCCAGACGAAGTTTTGCAGACATAAAAAACCATTCAGAATGTAATAGAAAAACCACCGTCAACGACCAAAACATGGCCATTCACGTAGGCGGCGCTGGGTGACGCAAGAAAAACCGCTGCGCCGGTGATTTCTTCGGGCTGCCCCCAGCGACCCAGCGGATTGCGACCGATAACGACCGGCCCGCGAACGGGGTCAGCCACCAGATCGGCATTGGCTTCGGTGGCAAAAGTACCAGGCGCCACACCATTACTGGTAATGCCATAAGGCCCGTATTCCACTGCCAGACTGTGAACCAAACCTTTCAGACCTAATTTTGCAATAGGATAGATGGCGTCACCTGAGCGGGCCAGATTCCCTGCAATAGAGGTTAAGGAGATGATGCGACCAGAAGATTTTGGATTGTGGTCAAGTATGGCCCCTGCCGCCAGCTTCGATAAGAAAACTGCGGCCGACAAATTCACGTGAATCAGTTGATTGATATCGTTGACTGAGGCTGCAGACAAGGGTTTTCGGATACGAATTCCCACATTGTTAACCAAAATATCAGGCGTACCCCATTGGTTACAAAGGTTCGCGTAAGCTTGGGGCAATGAGTCGAAGTCGGCAATATCCTGCACCCATGCGTGCGCGGTTGCACCTTGCTCACGTAATTGCCGGGCAACAGCTTGTGTGCGTTCCGGGTCTCGTCCGTTAATAATCACATTGGCCCCGCTGGCGGCATAAGCAGACGCAATCGCATAGCCTAATCCGCGAGTGGACCCAGTAACAAGAGCAAGACGATTATTCAACGAAAAATCAGGCTTGAACATGGTAACAACGCACTCCAAAAACAACATGGTAGCGCAACTGCAACCTGATCGGATCAAACTACTGGTTTAATCAAGCCTGTTTGCATTCGCGATGGTCATCGATAGAATATCAACTCAATTCGATTTAACTGATTCAAGGATAACCATGAAGCTTTATTACCTGAAAGGCGCCTGCCCGCTGGCATCGCAAATTGTGCTCGAGTGGATGAATGTTGGCTACGAGCTTGAAGAAGTCACTCGTGAGCAAACCAAAACGCCCCAGTTCCTGGCTTTGAATCCGGTTGGATCCGTACCGGTATTGGTTGACGATGATTTCGTTCTGTCACAAAGTGTGGCCATTATGGAATATCTGGCCGAGCTGCACCCTGAAAGCGGGCTGCATGGCACAACCGTAAAGGAACGTGCGGAAGTACGACGCTGGCTATCATTTTGCAATTCCGATTTGCACCGTACTTTCTCGCTGGTCTTTGTGCCGCAGAATTTTCAAAGCACACCACAGGGGCAAGAGGAACTGGCAACCAAGGCAGCGGAACGCATCAAATTTTTATTTGGTGTGGCCGACAAGCGCCTGGCCGACCGTGATTATCTGGCAGGGAAACGCTCATTGGCCGACCCTTACCTGTATACGGTTAATCGCTGGACCCGCGCAAAAGGCATTGATATGCCTGACCTGAAAAACCTGGACGCATTCTATAACCGCATGGCAACAGACCCCGGCGTTCAAAATGCGCTAAGCCGCCAGGGTTTGGAATAATTGGCAAACAGCTTAATGCGCCCGGCCTGCCCTGTTAAGCCGATTTGGCGGGCCGGGCGATATTCCACATTAATGCCCGGAAAGGCGCCAGCAAGGCCACATTCACGGCCAGCTTAACGGCCAGGTCGCCCACTAACAAGGCCTGCCAGTTAATGCCGGTTCCGGCGAATGCAATGCTAAAGAACAGAATGGTATCAAGCGTGGCACCCGCCACTCCGCCGATAAGTGGAGCGCGCCACCATTGTTGTTGCCGCAAACGATCGAATACGTATATATCAAGCAGTTGGGCGAATAAAAATGCAACCCCGGAAGCCAGCGCAATCCGCGGCGTTGCAACCCATACCGAAAATACAATGGCCACCACGAAACCCGCCACGGCAACCTGTCGGGCCGATTTGGCACCAAAACGCCGGTTGATCAGGTCGGCTACCAGAAAAGCCACAGGGTAAGAAATGGCGCCCCAAGTAAGCCATTTGTTAATGGGGTACTGAACCAATACATTCGACCCCACCACCACAATAGCCATGGCGGCTACAGCCAACAGGATTTGACGCGCCGTCATGGGCACGTGATAAGAATTTGATTTCATTTGGAAAGTTCAACAGACAGCTCGGAGGCTCTATTATACGATGCCTTCATCGCTTCCTGAACAATGGCCACAAAGTCACGTTCGTTGAAAACACGCAAGGCTTCGGCCGTTGTCCCCCCTTTGGAAGTGACACGCTCACGCAACACAGATGGAGGCTCTGGCGACAAGCTGGCCAATTCTGTTGCACCGCTTAGTGTTGCCAACGCCAATTGCCGGGCCTGGGCTTCGGAAAGACCTAACTGCCGGCCCCCTTGTATCAAAGCCTCCAGAAACAGAAACACGTAGGCAGGCCCGCTTCCCGATAAAGCCGTCACTGCATCAATTTGCTGGTCGTTGTCGACCCAGACAACTTCCCCAACCGCCCGCAGCAGCTGCTGCGCCAAAGCGCGATCTTGTTCGGAAACGCCTTTTGCGGCACATAAGCCGGAAATACCGGCCCCTACCAGTGACGGCGTATTTGGCATGCAACGAACCAGGCGAGTCCAGGGCTGCCCCGGCTCACCGAGCCATTGCGCGAACGTGTCCGAATCGATGCCGGCAGCGATGCTAATCGCTAATGTGTCGTCACGCAAAAAGGGTTTGCAGGCTGCCACGGTTTCTTTCATAACCTGCGGTTTCACTGCGAATACCCAGACCCGATGGTTGCCAAGCGTTTCGTCGGCTTGCGAGGCCGTGCTGACGCCCTGCTCGGCCCAGCGCTTCAGTACATTTTCATCAATATCAACCACGTGGACGTCGTGTGCGCCGCACCGCTTTCCGATCAGCCCGGCGCCCAGGGCCGATGCCATATTTCCGCCGCCGATGAAGGCAAGTTTTAGTTCCTGATGAGTGCTCATAGCGATAATTTTTTAACTAGGATGATAAGGATAGGCCAGTAATATCACGATAACACGGGCTGGTTGTAAGACATGGGACTCACACCCGGTAAATCGCACTGCTCAATGGCTTGAATCAGCGCCTGAATGGCAGCAGGCCTGGGAAAGCTTTTCCGCCACGCCAAAACCACTCGGCGGCTGGGGATGGGCTTCTTGAACGGAATATAAGCCAACAAATCGTTAGGCGCCCCTGGAGTCGCGCTGGCCGGCAAAACGGTAATGCCAATTCCTGCCGCAACCATATGACGTATCGTTTCCAACGATGAGCCTTCGAAGGTTCGCTGAATCCCTTCGCTGGACGCTGAAAAACGCGAAAGCTCGGGACACACCTCCAATACCTGATCGCGAAAGCAGTGACCAACACCCAGTAACAACATGGTTTCGTCTTTAAGCTCCGAAGCGCTGATTTCCTTGCGTTTGGCCCAAGGGTGTCGACGCGGTACCGCAATCACAAAAGGCTCATCGTATAGCGGATACACTTCAAGTCCCGCATCGGGTAACGGCAATGCCAAGATCGCGCAGTCAATCTCGCCCTGTCGGAGCAACTCAATGAGCCGTGTCGTGAAGTTTTCCTGAAGAATCAGCGGCATTTGAGGCGTGATTTCAATTTGAGCCGGAACCAAACGAGGTAACAGGTATGGCCCAATCGTATAAATAATTCCCACCCTCAACGGGCCCGCAAGCGGGTCATGCCCCTCCCGTGCTATTTCCTTTAAGTTACCCGCCTCTTCCAAAACCTTCTGGGCTTGAGCCACCACACGCAACCCAATGGGTGTAACGGCAATTTCATTCCCGCCTCGCTCAAACAGCGTCACACCCAGTTCCTCTTCGAGCTTGCGAATCGCAACGGACAATGTCGGTTGGCTGACAAAACAGGCATCAGCCGCGCGGCCAAAATGCCGCTCACGGGCAACGGCGACAATATACTTCAACTCAGTCAGCGTCATGGCAACTCCTGATCCCGTTGTTAACTGCGTAAATAAACATGTTTTCCTTTCATCCATCGATCAAGATGCACCTGCGCAATGTCGCGTGCGTTCGACAATAGTTCGGTGGCAAGCGACTGGGCTTGTTCGACAAGAGCGGTATCCGTTTCGATGTCGGCAAAACGCAAAAGCGGCACGCCCGATTGCCTTAAACCAAGAAACTCGCCCGGCCCCCTCAGCGCCAGGTCACGGCGGGCAACCTCGAAACCATCTGTTGTTTCGTACATAGTGCGCAAGCGTTGACGCGCAATAGCCGACAAAGGCGGCTGATAAAGCAAAACACAAACTGATTGCTCGGCACCACGGCCGACGCGACCACGCAGCTGATGCAACTGCGCCAAGCCAAATCGCTCGGCATGTTCGATCACCATTAAAGTTGCATTCGGTACATCGACCCCGACTTCGATCACCGTTGTGGCAACCAGCAGGGATATTTCACCGCTGCGAAACGCGTCCATTACCTCGGTTTTCTCGACGGACTTCAGGCGGCCATGAACCAGGCCAATGCTTAAATCGGGCAACGTTTGCTGTAAATAAGCATGGGTATCCACGGCGGTTTGCAACTGCAGCGCCTCACTTTCTTCAACCAGTGGGCACACCCAGTACACTTGCCGCCCTTTTTGTATCTCGGAATGGATATGCGCAATGAGTTCCTGCCGACGGCTGTCGGCAACCAACTTCGTTACAACCGCCCGGCGCCCAGGCGGCAACTCGTCGAGAACCGAAACGTCGAGATCGGCAAACAGTGTCATGGCCAATGTGCGTGGGATCGGGGTGGCGCTCATATTGAGTTGATGCGGCAGCAGCGGCGTATGAGAGACCTGCTGCTCACCTTTTTGCCCTAGTGCCAACCGTTGCCCCACACCAAAACGGTGCTGCTCATCCAGGATCACCAACCCTAAACAATGAAACTCAACCGAAGCCTGAATAAGCGCTTGGGTGCCCACGACCAATTGCGTTTCGCCGCTGGCAATGGAGCCTAGAACTTGCTGTTTGTTTTTGCTCTTCTGGCTCCCGCTTAACCACTGAACTCGAACGCCCAAAGGCGTCATCCAGGCCTGCAGTTTGTGATAGTGCTGTTCGGCCAATAATTCTGTTGGTGCCATCACTGCCACTTGGGCACCACTTGAAATTGCCTTAAGCGCAGCAAACGCAGCCACAATGGTTTTCCCGCTACCGACATCGCCCTGCAACAAACGATGCATGGGATACGCGCGTGACAGATCTTGACTAATTTCGTTGATGACCCGTTCTTGCGCGCGGGTCAATGCGAAAGGCAGGCACTCACGCAAGGCGGTAAACAACGGCATATGATTCGCGTTCAGAGGGGTTGCCGTTTGTTCCAGGCGCAATGCCCGCGCTGAAGCCAGAGACAGCTGTTGCGCCAGAAGCTCGTCGAACTTGATCCGTTGCCAGGCAGGATGGGAACGCTCTTCAAGGCTGGAGAGCGTGGTTTGCGTTGGTGGGTAGTGAAGCGTGCGTACTGCTTGGGCAAACGGCATCAGCTTGAAACGATGGCGAATTGTGTCCGGCAATGTATCGGAAAGGTCGGCGCTTTCAAGTGCCTGCCCGATAATTTTCCGCAAAACGGGTTGTGTTAACCCATCTGTGGTGGAATACACGGGAGTGAATGTGGAAGCAAGCGCCCCTCCTGCTCTGCTGACACGCGGATGCACAATTTCCAAGCCGTTGAAACCAGACCGGATTTCGCCGCGAACACGGACTAATTGCCCTTTCGAAACCTGCTTTTGCTGGTTGGGGTAGAAGTGCAGCCAGCGCAGGAATATGCTGCCTGTGTCGTCTCTCAATAAGGCAACAAGCTGACGACGTGGACGAAGCTGTACTTCGTTATAGGAAATTTCGCCTTCCAGTTGCACTGTTTGCCCAACGCGCGCCGAGGCGATGCGATGCAATTGCGTTTCATCTTCGTAGCGGATGGGCAAATGAATGACGCAATCTTGGGGCGTTCGCAACCCAAGGCGCTGAAGGCGACGTTCTGTTGCCGACAATGTGCTTGTTGCCACCGTTTTTCGTTTCAACCAGGCAAGCCTGCAGTGGTACGTTAAACCACGATAATGGCGTCTACCTCAAACTGCGCCCCTTTGGGCAAACTGGCAACACCAATTGTGCTGCGTGCAGGGAAAGGCTCGGGAATGATATCGGCCATAATCGCATTGGCGCCGGCAAACTTGGAGAGATCGGTTAAATACAGATTCAATCGAACAATACTGTCGAGCGTGCCACCCGCCGCTTCGATCACCGCTTTAAGATTGGCAAATGACTGGCGAACCTGCCCTTCAAAATTTTCGGACACCAATTCGCCCGTACCAGGTTCAAGCCCAATTTGACCCGATAAATAGACCGTTTTCCCCGAGCCGGCCGCAATGGCTTGAGAATAGGGGCCTACTGCTGCGGGGGCGTCGTTCGAGTGAATAACCTGTTTTGTCATGATAAGTCTCTACATAAGTATTGGAGTTGAAAATACTATTAGAGTTTATCTTTCTATAGACAAAATTAACAGCCCACCGCAGCAATGAAAACCCTTATTTTTCCACGAAAGCGCGCTCAATAACGTAGTCGCCAGGATCACCGACCCCCGGAGAAATGGTAAAGCCGCGGGTATCAAGCATATTGCTGATATCTTCCAGCATCGCAGGACTGCCGCAGATCATTGCGCGGTCGGTTTCGGGGTTCAAATCGGGCAAGCCGGTTTTGCGGGCAAAATCACCACTTTCAATTGCATGGGTAATACGCCCTTTATTCTGGAACTCTTCGCGTGTAACCGTCGGATAATAAATAAGCTTCCCGCGCACCATATCACCGAAGAATTCGTTGTTGGGTAACTCATTTTCGATGAAATCGGCATAGGCCAGCTCGCTAACAAAACGCACGCCATGCATGAGGACGATTTTGTCGAAGCGCTCGTAGACTTCGGGGTCTTTGATAATGCTCATGAAAGGAGCAAGGCCCGTGCCTGTACCGAACAGATAAAGATGTTTGCCCGGATTCAGGTCATCCACAACCAGCGTGCCAACCGGCTTTTTGCTAACCAGTACTTCATCGCCGACCTTCAAATGCTGCAAGCGCGACGTTAATGGACCGTCGGGCACCTTGATACTAAGAAACTCGAGGTTTTCTTCGTAGTTGGCACTCGCGATGCTATAAGCACGCAGCAACGGTTTGCCTTCCACTTCCAGACCCAGCATAACGAAGTGTCCATTGTGGAAACGCAAGCCGGGGTCGCGCGTGGTGGTAAAGGAAAAAAGCGTTTCGTTCCAGTGATGAACACTGAGAACTTTTTCTGAATTGAAAGCTGCCATAATAAGTGTCTTCTTCGGTGGTTAGAGCATAATATATGCCGTTTTATTAGCAAGCCTTCAGCATAATTGCATTAATACACTGTATTTAGGTTTGCCATACCTGCCTGTATCTGATTTTCAGGCTTAGTGTAATTTTACCAATTTATCCTGTAATTTCAATAGATAAGTTGTGAGGTCACAACTTTTCAAGTTGTTTGATGGTTTATTTCCCATTTGCCTGACCCGACAATAATAGAGTGTCTACGCTTTATTACGGCAAGACCATACCCCTTTATTCCTGATTTATGCTATTCTATTTGAGAATCATTGTTATTTACAAACTCAACAGTGTTTTCATCCAGCCGCGCAAGCAGTGCACTGCTTGCGGGCTTTATCATTAATTCGTGACAACGCCTATTTCCGCTTCGGAGTCTCTTCATGAAGTTATTTCCCCGTGCTCTGCTATCCGCAATCGCACTTTCCGGACTATTCACCGCTGCGTCTGCGCAGGCCAACGAAGTAAATCTGTACACCACGCGCGAACCAGGCTTGATACAGCCGATTATTGAACAGTTCAAAACCGATACCGGTATCAACGTAAACACCGTTTTTGTTAAAGACGGCCTGCTTGAACGTGTTAAGGCTGAAGGCGATAAATCACCCGCCGATGTGCTGATGACGGTTGATATCGGCAACTTGATCGACCTGGTACAGGGCGGCATCACCCAGCCCGTTGAATCCAAGACACTTAACGAAGTTATTCCCGCCAATTTGCGTGGCGCCGACAACCATTGGTACGCCCTTTCCTTACGCGACCGTGTTGCCTACGTAGCAAAAGAACTCAACATCGACAGCCTCACGTATGAAGACTTTGCCGACCCCAAATGGAAAGGCAAGGTGTGCATCCGTTCAGGTCAGCACCCCTACAATACAGCGCTCATCGCAGCCATGATTGCGCACAACGGTGTTGAGGCCACAGAAACCTGGTTGGAAGGCGTTAAAGCAAACCTGGGGCGCAAAGCTGCAGGGGGTGATCGCGATGTTGCCCGCGATATTCTGGGTGGAATTTGTGACATTGGCATCGCAAACGCATACTATGTGGGTCGCATGAAAAATGCCGAACCCGGCAGCGACAACTACAAATGGGGCCAGGCTATTAAAGTCATTCGTCCTACTTTTGCCTCTACAAAAAGCCAGGGTACCCATGTAAACATCTCCGGCGCAGCTGTGGCAAAATATGCCCCTAACAAAGACAACGCGCTGGCATTGCTGGAGTATCTGGTGTCAGATAAAGCCCAGCAAATGTATGCACAAGCCAATTATGAGTATCCGGTTCGCGCCGGTGTTGAGCTTGATCCTGTTGTCGCGAGTTTCGGGCCACTTAAAGTCGATCCGCTGCCTCTGGTTGAAATTGCCAAGCATCGTAAAGAAGCCAGTAAGCTGGTAGACAAAGTTGGGTTCGATCAATAACAACTCGTTCAACCCTTCTGTGAAGGCTGCACAGCCGCAGGGTGTGCAGCCTGCTTCATTTCAGGAACCGAATCGTTTGCCGCTACCCCGCCCTCTCCAATTTGGATCCGATGCCGGCTGGCGGCTGGGCGCATTATTCATAGCAATATGCGTTATCACGCCGGTTTTAACGTTAGGCGGGTTAGCCGCCAGCGGGTCGCTTGAGCACTGGGTGCACCTGCTTAATTACGTTATTCCCACCGCGTTTCAAAATACCGTTTTATTGTTGCTGGGCGTGGGTGTACTTGTAACCTGTTTAGGCACTGGCGCAGCCTGGTTGGTTACGGCTTTTAGCTTTCCTTCGCAGCGCATCTTATCGTGGGCTCTTTTATTACCGCTGGCCGTGCCTACTTATATTGTTGCGTTTGCCTATCTCGATCTCCTTCACCCCATTGGTCCTGTTCAGGAGCTCATCCGCAGCATTCTGGGCTATTCCAGTGCACGTGAATTTCATCTGCCCGATATCCGTGGGCTCCCCGGTGCCATTTTCTTATTGGGCTTTGTTCTTTATCCCTACGTTTATCTGAGCACGCGCGTCATGTTTTCAACACAGGCGGCCAGTTTGCTGGAAGCCGGGCGTATTCTGGGCTTATCCGGTAGGGGTGTATTCCTTCGCGTTGCCCTGCCCCTGGCGCGTCCGGCTATTGCCGTGGGGGTCAGTCTTGCCCTATTGGAAACACTGAATGATATCGGAGCGTCTGAGTTTCTGGGTGTACATACACTGACCGTTTCGGTTTATACGACCTGGGTTACGCGAACCGATTTGGCAGGTGCAGCACAAATCGCACTGGCCATGTTGGCGATTGTGGTGGGGTTGATTTTGCTTGAACGCCAGGGGCGCAAAAGGCAGCGTTATGCCAACACCCAACGGATGCGCCCCGTCCAACCCAAACAGCTTAAAGGCATGGCCGCACTTGTGGCCGTCATATTAGGCTGGATTCCCATCATAGTGGGCTTTATTGCGCCGGCGCTTTACTTGCTGAACGAAACCATCAAGCATTTGCAAATCAAGGGTGGTGTCTCGGAACAGCTTTTACTGAGTGGCTTTAACACACTGCGAATCGCACTCATCGCCACCTTAGTAGTGGTTTTTTGCGGCTTGGTGGTTACCTGGGCCGCGCGAGGCGCGCGCGCCTCGTCATGGGCCGGTACCTATCATGCGCTAGCCCGTATTTCCACGATCGGCTATGCCCTGCCCGGCACGGTGCTGGCCATTGGGTTACTCACCCCGCTCATTTATTTCGACAATGCCATTGGCTGGCTCGTGGAAGTGTTTTCCGACCACAGCCCTGGGCTCATCCTTATGGGGTCGACCACCGCATTGGTCTGTGCTTATGTCATCCGATTTCTCGCCATTTCCGTGGGGGGAATCGAATCGGGCTTGGCACGCATTCCGCCCTCACTAGAGCAGGCCTCGCGTTTGCTGGGTGAGTCGGCCACGGGAACATTGAAAAGAGTTCATTTACCTTTATTGCGCCCCGCGCTGGGCGCGGCTGCCTTATTGGTTTTCGTCGACACCATGAAAGAATTGCCGGCCACGTTATTATTACGGCCTGTCAATTTCGAAACGCTGGCTACCTGGCTTTATGCCGAGGCCGCACGGGGCACATATGAAGAAGGCGCCGTCGCTGCACTGGCCATCGTACTGGCAGGATTACTGCCGGTTATTGTATTGGCCCGAAAGCAATTGCAATCCGGACACTAAACCACGCTATGCCTGAAGATCATTTAAAGCTGGATCACATTTCACTGGCCTACGACACACCCGAAGGGTTACTGCCGGTTGTCGACGACCTATCACTCACGCTTCAAAAAGGCTATATCGGGTGCCTGTTGGGTGCATCGGGCTGCGGGAAAACGACGGTTTTGCGCTCGATAGCAGGGTTTGAGCCCTTACGCACGGGAAAAATCTTCCTGAGTGAGACACTATTATCGGAACCCGGCTATCAAGTTGAACCGCAGCATCGCAATGTCGGCATGATGTTTCAAGACTACGCCTTGTTCCCGCATTTGAATATTGAAAAAAACGTTGGCTTCGGCCTGCAACACAAAAATCGTCACGAGCGTCGTGATCGCGTAATGGACATGCTCGAGCTGGTTGGACTCACCGACATAGCAAGCCGTTTTCCACATGAGTTGTCAGGTGGGCAGCAACAGCGTGTTGCATTGGCCCGTGCGTTGGCACCCGAACCCGAACTCCTTTTGCTAGACGAACCCTTCTCGAATCTGGATGTCGACACTCGGGAGCGGCTGGCTTTCGAGGTGCGTGACATTCTTCAGGCAACCGGCCATACTGCCCTACTGGTAACGCATAATCAGGCGGAAGCGTTTGCCATTGCCGATCGTATCGGTGTGATGGAAAAAGGAAATATCGTGCAATGGGACTCACCCTACGGCTTGCACCATAACCCGGTTAGCACTTTCGTTGCCGACTTCATTCGTCGCGAAGCGCTCATGGCGCAGCGGGCACAAGCCTATTTGCGTGGCGAAGGCAGTTAAACTTAGCTGCTTCCGGCTTTATCAACAACTTTCATTGCGGAAGCGATTAAACCTCCGATGTCAGATAGGTTGGATGGCAATATCAAAGTGTTGCTTTCTTTGGCCAAATTCGCAAATGCATCAACGTAGCGCTCCGCCACGCTCAAATTCACTGCTTCGATACCCCCAGGCTGGTTGATGGATTGTGCAACATGTGAAATGGCCTTTGCCGTGGCTTCGGCAACGAGCAGTACCGCCTGTGCCTCACCTTGCGCCTTGTTGATCTGTGCCTGTTTTTCGCCCTCCGAACGGGCGATGAAAGCCTCGCGCTCTCCCGTTGCAATATTAATCTGTTCTTGCCGGCGCCCCTCAGAGGCCGCAATCAACGCCCTTTTTTCACGCTCTGCGGTAATTTGTGCCTGCATGGCACGCAAAATTTCATTTGGCGGCGTGAGGTCTTTGATTTCATACCGAAGCACCTTAACGCCCCAATTCAAAGCGGCGTCATCCAGCGCGGCTACCACGGTACTGTTAATTAACTCCCGCTCTTCGAAGGTGCGATCGAGCTCCATTTTGCCAATGACTGAGCGCAAGGTGGTTTGTGCAAGCTGGGTAATGGCAAAAATATAATTTGATGAACCATAAGAGGCCCGCATCGGATCAGTGACCTGAAAGTAAATCACCCCGTCGACCTGCAATTGGGTATTGTCTTTGGTAATACAAACCTGGCTGGGCACATCAAGCGGGACCTCTTTGAGCAAATGCTTGTAGGCAATGCGCTCAATAAAGGGAATAAGAAAGCCCGCGCCCGGCGATAATGTACGATCGTATTTACCCAAACGCTCGATCACCCAAGCATTTTGCTGCGGCACGATCGCGATTGATTTCACGACAATAACAAAAGCCAATGCGGCCCCGATAATCGATACGAACAGCGAAAAATCAGAATCTAGGAAGGTCATAACAATTACTCTTCAGGTTCCAGGATCAGCACCGTGCCATCCATTTCTACAATTTTGTGCGGGCCCGGCTTAGGCGTTGCCCCTTTGGCCAAACGCGCATCCCAGGTCGCCCCTCGGTAGCGGATCTTGGCGCGATTGCCTTCCGACCACGTCGTAACCATAATGGTTTGGCCGATATCTAAAACAACATCGCGATTACGGGCGGCATTTATTTCACGTTTCTTTAAAAAACGGGTTTTACGCAGCACGATTAAGCCCAAACCGGTAATGACGGCAACAACCGCAATTTGCACTGCAAGCCCTGTGCCCATGGCGGCGGCAATACCGGCAGCGGCAAACCCAACGGCAATCAGCAATAGATAAAAAGTGCCGCTTAGAACCTCGCCAATTAGGGCCAAAGCCGCTATACCAAACCAGAACCACATAAGAATGCCTTAATCATAAACACCCGAACGCCGGGCGGACGTTGCTAGCGTAACTGAAAACCTTCGTGTTCGAGCAGCGCCACCTTACGTTCCAGGCCACCTCCGTAACCGGTAAGCCTCGCATCTGCGGCCACAACTCGATGACACGGCACAATAATAGAGACAGGATTACGACCCACAGCCACACCAACCGCCCGATACGCCCCAGGCGACACCGCGGCGGTACGCCCCAGCTCACTATAAGAAATAAGCTGATCTTCGGGTAATTTTGCCAAAGTTTTCCAGACTTTCACCTGAAAAGGCGTACCCTTAAGTGAAAGCGGCACGGAAAAACGCGTTAATCGGCCACGAAAATAAGCGTCGAGCTCTTGCGTTGTTTGTTCGAAGTACGATAAGACCGAATCGGGTAAGGCCCCGTTTGCACACTGCGCCCTGTTCGCGTCTTCGGCAGCCACCCCGCGTTGCCAATTCACCTTGGTATACAGAGGATGACGCAGTACCTTGCCGGTATTACCTGAACGTGTAAAAACCCTATAGCGCCGCAGCATTGTGCCTTCATGCTCCCCGGCCTGCGGGTTGCTGATTCTTTGCGTGCGACGCTGATCCAGCGCGATGGGGCAATCACGTTGGTCGGAAAAATAGAAGCCGGCCAAACCAGTTGTGTCGGCTGCTAAAACAGCCAACCCTAATGGCGTTTCAATTTCTCGATGAAATAAGGTTTCTGCTTGCATAACGGAAAATTACCGTACAGTATGGTTAAAATCGCATTTATCGGCCATTTTCATGCGGGGTGAATAATGAGAAGAAAAAGTGAAGCCAAACGCAACGCCATACTTCAAACTGCGCTTGCCGTGTTTCGCGAGGTTGGGTTTGAGGCGGCGTCCATGTCGCAGATTGCTGCTCGCGTAGGTGGCTCAAAAGCAACGCTATATAACTATTTTTCCTCGAAAGAGGAACTATTGCTTGAAGCCATGCATGCGTCTGCCCGCGAACACGGTGAGAATATTATTGCACTTATCGGATCGAATGGCGACGTACGTGCGCAACTGACGCGCTTCGCTCATTCGCTCATGCAGGTATTGGCAACCGAGGAAACCCAGCAAGTTTTACGGGTTGCGATTTCCGTAAGCGGAAAATCGACCATAGGGCGCCGTTTTTTTGATTTGGGAACCGAGGTCGTATGGCAGCGGGTAGCTCAGTTCATGGGGCAACAGGCACAAGCCGGATACTTGCGAAAAGACGACCCCAATGTGATGGCCATGCATTTTCGCACCTTGTGCGAATGCGACTTAATGGCCCACCTGTTAGGGGCCGGACCAACTTTGAATCGTGAACAAATGAATGCCAAAGCCACCCTTTTGGTTGATTTGTTCCTACGGGCACATGGCAACAATTCAGAAAAATGCCCGGAACCCGCTCACCTGGTTTAAAACACGTGCGCGGGCCGGGCATCAGGCACTAACTGCAACGACTTATTTTGCCGCCAGACGCTGCCAAGTATCAACCACCGTATCAGGATTCAACGACATCGACAAAATGCCTTGATCTCGCAACCATTCAGCCAGATCCGGATGATCGCTGGGCCCTTGGCCACAGATCCCGACATACTTGTTCGCTTTCAAACACGCTTGAATTGCACGTGCCAGCATGAACTTAACGGCATCGTCTCTCTCGTCGAAGTCGGCTGCCAATAACTCCATGCCCGAGTCACGATCAAGGCCCAAAGTAAGCTGTGTCATGTCATTCGAACCAATGGAGAATCCATCAAAGTGCTCAAGGAACTGATCCGCCAAAATAGCGTTGGAAGGCACCTCGCACATCATGACGACACGTAAGTCATTCTTGCCGCGCTCCAAGCCGTGGCTGGCCAGCAAGGCAATAACTTTTTCAGCCTGCTTCACCGTCCGCACGAACGGCACCATAATTTCAACGTTGGTCAGGCCCATTTCGTCACGAACCTTACGCAGCGCCTCACACTCCATACGGAAGCATTCTTCGAAATCCTCGGCCAGATACCGGGACGCACCACGGAAACCCAACATGGGGTTTTCTTCTTCAGGTTCGTAACGGGACCCACCCACTAATTTGCGATACTCATTGGACTTAAAGTCGGACAAGCGAACAATAACGGGCTTGGGGTAAAACGCCGCACCGATTGTGGCCACGCCTTCGGCGAGCTTTTCAACAAAGAAGGCACGCGGGCTGGCATAGCCACGCGCCGCCGACTCCACCGCTTTCTTCAAATCGCTGTCGACATTGGGATAATCGAGTACCGCTTTCGGATGAACGTTGATGTTGTTATTGATGATGAACTCAAGACGTGCCAGGCCGACACCCGCATTCGGAATTTGGGAGAAATCGAACGCCAATTGTGGATTACCCACATTCATCATAATCTTCACGCCGATTTCCGGCATTTCACCCCACTGAACCTGCTCGATTTCTGTTTCGATCAGGCCATCATAAATACGACCTTCGTCGCCTTCCGCGCACGACACCGTTACCTCTTTGCCACTGGTGAGAACATCGGTTGCGTTACCGCAACCTACCACTGCAGGGATACCAAGCTCGCGGGCAATAATGGCAGCGTGGCAAGTACGGCCGCCACGGTTGGTTACGATGGCGGAAGCCAGTTTCATCACGGGCTCCCAGTTCGGGTCGGTCATGTCGGTAACCAGAATATCGCCGGCGCGAACCTGATCCATTTCCGAGATATCACCGACGATACGAACTTTACCGGAACCAATTTTCTGGCCGATTGCACGCCCGGTAATGAGAACGTCACCCGTTGCTTTCAAACGGTAACGTTCCTGAACGTCGTGCCCCGACTGTTGCGACTTAACGGTTTCCGGCCGGGCTTGCAAAATGTAGATTTTTCCATCGACGCCGTCGCGACCCCACTCAATATCCATGGGACGCTGATAGTGCTTCTCGATGATAACGGCATAGCGCGCCAGCTCAATGACCTCGTCGTCGGTTAACGAATAACGATTGCGTTCGGACACAGGGACGTCAACTGTGCGTACAGAGGAACCCGAGGCACGTTCAGCGTCAAATTCCATTTTCAGGAGCTTGGAGCCGATGCGACGACTGATAATGGGGTAATTTCCACTCGCCAGCGTAGGCTTGAACACGTAAAACTCGTCGGGATTCACCGCACCCTGAACTACAGTTTCGCCCAAACCGTAAGATGAAGTGATGAACACCACGTCATCAAAGCCCGACTCCGTGTCGAGCGTAAACATAACACCTGCACTGCCCAGATCAGAGCGCACCATGCGTTGAATACCGGCGGACAAGGCCACGTCGGCGTGCGCATAACCTTTGTGAACACGATAAGAAATAGCACGATCGTTGTACAACGATGCAAATACGTGACGGACTTTGTCGAGTACGTCGTCGATGCCTACTACGTTCAGAAACGTTTCCTGCTGACCGGCGAATGAAGCGTCGGGCAAGTCTTCGGCTGTTGCCGATGAACGTACCGCGAACGAACCCTTGCCGTCGGCATCGAGCTTGGCAAATGCCTCGCGAATGGCCTGTTCCAGCTCAGCCGGGAAAGGCGTTTCAACAATCCACTGACGAATTTCCGCCCCGGCCGACGCCAACTCCCGGACATCATCGGAATCAAGCGTTTCAAGGCGCTGCACAATACGCTGGTCGAGACCGGTTTGTTTCAAAAAGCCGCGAAAAGCGTCGGCCGTGGTGGCAAACCCACCCGGAACGCGAACCCCTGCTTCTGATAACTGGCTGATCATCTCGCCCAGTGAGGCGTTTTTTCCTCCTACCGAGTCAACATCCGACATGCGGAGCTGCTCGAAAGATACAACATAAGACATAAAGTCACCTTTAATGCGATAAAAGAAAGCTTGTTTGCTTATTGCGCAGGCAGGCTTGTGCTATAAATCTGTGCACTAAGCAAACGAGCCTCGCCATCTTTCGGTGTAAAGGCAACACGCAATTGTACCCGTTCCACCTTCAATATGGGCTGATTCAATCAATGACTTCCTCCACCCGCGAACGCACCGTTTTTATTGTTTCCGATGGCACCGGCATTACTGCCGAAACATTCAGCCATTCTGTGCTGTCGCAATTTGAACAGGTTTCTTTCCGGACTATTCGCCTACCCTTTATAGATAGCCGGGAAAAACTAATAGAGTCAGTTGAGCGGATTAACCGCAATGCAGTCGAAACAGGTGATGCCCCCCTGGTTTTCAGCACCTTGGTCGATCCGGAAATGGCCGAAATTTTACGTGGTGCAAATGCAACATTTCTTGATCTTTTCGGGACTTTTGTGAAACCACTGGAAGAAGCACTGGGGATGAAATCCAGTCATTCGGTGGGGCGTTCTCATGCCGGCGGTAGCACCAAGCAGTACCGCGACCGGATCGAAGCCATAAATTTCAGCCTTTCACACGACGACGGCCAATTCATCCACGACCTGGCAAAAGCCGATGTGATTCTGGTGGGCGTTTCACGCTGCGGCAAAACGCCAACCAGCCTTTATTTGGCCATGCAATATGCTATTAAAGCGGCAAACTTTCCGCTGATTCCCGAAGACTTCGAGCGCGGTAGCCTACCCTCTACACTGGCGCCGTTTCGCGCAAAGTTATTCGGTTTGTCGATTCAACCCGAACGCCTCTCGGAGGTGCGCAATGAGCGCCGGCCTGACAGCAAATACGCTTCGTTGGCACAATGCCGGTACGAAGTTGCCGAAGCAGAGCGGCTCATGCGCATGGAAGGCATCCCGTTTTTATCCACTACCACCCGGTCAATCGAGGAAATCTCAACCAAGGTACTGCAGGAAGTGGGGTTGGACGGGCACAAATATTAAATGAACACCCACCATGGCAGACGTTAGCCCGCCATGACACTGTTCAACAACCAAATGTTGTAGGCAATATACGACGCCAGTAATATCACGCCTTCAATTCGGTTAAGCCTGCCTTCACCCCGAAAACCATATGCCATAACGAACAGGCCGACCGTCATAGCCATCATGACCGGCCAGTCGCGTATTAAGACATCGGGCGATAGTTGCGGCATAGGTGCGATGACACCGGCAATGCCTACTACCGCAAGCAGATTGAACATATTGGACCCCACCACGTTGCCTATGGCGATGTCGTGTTCTCCCTTACGGGCAGCAATAACCGAGGCGGCCAGCTCGGGCAATGACGTTCCCAAGGCCACAATCGTTAAGCCGATGATGAGATCACTGACGCCCAGTGACTGCGCAATCGTCACCGCGCCCCATACCAGGATGCGCGAGCTGACAATCAGCAAAACCAGGCCGATACACAACCACATAATCGCGCGCCCGAGCGGCATGGGATGCGCCATTAACTCTTGTTCGGTTTCCACCTCCAGCGCATCACCTCGCCCTTTAATTGCCGCGAAAATAGTCCAGCCGATGAGGCCAAAAAAACCCGCCAACAGAATAAACGCCTCTAAACGGCTAAGCTCACCGTTCCAGAACAGCGCTCCGCAGAACAGCCCGATCAGCAATAGAATCGGCAACTCTTTGCGCACGATTTTCGAATGCACGGCAATCGGCGCAACCAGCGCGGTAATCCCCAGGATAAGGCCGGTATTCACAATATTCGAGCCCAGCGCGTTACCCAGCGCCAGATCTGGGTTGCCGTCGATGGCGGCCATAGCCGACACCACCATTTCCGGGGCTGAGGTACCGAACCCGACAATGACCATTCCAATCAGCAATGACGGCATACCCGCATGCTTGGCAGTGGCTGCGGCGCCGTCAATAAAACGATCGGCACTCCAGATCATTAACGCGAAACCACCCAGTATCGCGAGCGCAGCCAAAATCATATTATTCTCCAGATAAAAATCGACGACGGTGCTCAAACAGGCAAATTGCCGTCGCGGCCGCGACGTTCAATGACTCAATATCGCTTGCTTGAGGAATATAAACTTTCAATTGAGCAATCGCTTCAAGCGCCGGCAGAATGCCTTGCCCTTCATTACCGGCCAACCAGGCTATGTGATGAGGAAGCTTAGCCTGATATAAAGAGACACTTCCCTGCAGCGTCATAGCCGCAAGTGGAACTTCCAGCCTGTTGAACAACGCTTGCAAATCACAATTTTCGTGAATGGTAAGGGAAAAATGGGCCCCCTGCGCACTACGCAGCACTTTAGGCGACCAGGCTGCTGCGCAGCCCGTCGAACAATAAACCGACCCAACCCCTGCCGCCGCTGCAGTACGGAAAAGGGTGCCCATATTTCCAGGGTCCTGAACACGATCGAGCCACAGAACCGTTTCTTTAATATGCTCGGGAATAACGGCAGCAGGAGGCGCGACGATAAAACCTACGCCCTGCCCCTTTTCTACCTGGTCCAGCTTTTTCATCAGGCCGGAAGCAAGCAAAACCTTCGATTGGTCGGGTACTGCCCGATACAGTGCTTGTATTTCAACACTTTGGTCGACACGGCTTGTGTCGAAAACAGCAAATTGCGGCGGCGTTGCCCCGTGCTGCAACCAGGCTTGACACAAGTGCACGCCTTCCAACCACGCCTGGTTGCGGCTTTTGCCATTGGCAGCCCGAACAAAGCTTTTGAATAACGCATTGTCTCGCGACTCGATTTGCTTCATTACGTCACACCTTTGTGTTGCAAAAGGGCGTCTCGCACAGGACTGAAGCTTTTACGGTGTGCCGGGCACGGCCCAAACTCGGCCAGACGCTGTCGGTGCAACACGGTACCGTAGCCCTTATGACGTGCAAAATCATAAACGGGATACCGTTCATGTAACGCTTCACATACTGCATCACGCGCCGTTTTCGCCAAGATCGATGCGGCGGAGATGGCGGGCACTTTACTGTCACCTTTAACAATGGCTTCGGCCGGGCCGTTTAAACCATGTGGTATCCGATTGCCGTCGATAAGATACGCCGATACGGCAAGCGTCAGGCCGTCGCACGCCCGGCGCATTGCCAACATGGTGGCTTGCAGGATATTCAGCTCATCAATTTCCTCTACCGATGCGCTGGCAACACACCAGGCCAGGGCTGAATGACGAATCCGATCCGCCAGCACATCGCGCTGGGCTGGCGACAGTTTTTTGGAGTCGGCGAGCCCCAAAAGGGGACGATCGGGGTCAAGCACGACCGCTGCCGCGAAAACCGGGCCGGCCAAAGGCCCCCTGCCGGCTTCATCAACACCCGCAACATACTCAGACCTGGAAAGAGACTCAAACAGTTGTGCCTGCTTCACGATTCAAGACTTTTAAAATAGCGTTTGCGGCCCGTTTCGGCGTGTCGCACTTCAAGCTTTGATGTAATTGTTCAAACTTTTTTTCAACGTCGGCCACATAGGTTTCATCCGACAAGGCATTCCAACAAGCCTCAGCCAACTTCACAGGGGTGGCGTCGTCTTGCAATAACTCCGGCACAACAAAGTCCTGCAACAGAACGTTAGGCAAACCTACCCAGGGCACATAGGGCTTTTCCTGGCCCGACTTCCAGGCCATTAGACGTCGCATCATGGGTGACAAAACATATGAAATGACCATGGGTCGTTTAAAGAGTGCCGTTTCCAATGTGGCAGTACCGCTGGCAACCAGAACCGCATCGGCGGCTTCCATCGCTTCCCACGCCGCCGGACGCCCTTCTTGCAAAGATTGATCGATAATCAACATATGCTCAATCGCATTCTCTTGCGCAATGGCCTCGAATTCCCGGCGCCGTTGTTGATTCACCATGGGAACGACAATTTGCAAATCGGGGGATTGTTTTTGTAATAACCGCACCGCTTGCAGGAACCGTGCGGAAAGCAGTCGCACTTCCGAGGCCCGGCTTCCCGGTAAAACGGCTAACACTTTCCGGTTAGGATCCAGGCCCAACCGCGCCTGAGCGGCTCGGCGATCGGGTTGTACCGGAATCAGGTCGGCCAAGGGGTGCCCGACAAATGTCACCGGGATGCCTTCCCGTTCATATAACTCGGTTTCGAACGGAAACAGAACCAGCATGTGTGAAACAGACTCACGTATGGTGTGAATCCGGTTATAGCGCCAGGCCCAAATCGACGGCCCGACAAAATGCACAGTAGGTACGCCGGCCTGCTTCAACGTTTTTTCCAGCCGCAGGTTGAAATCCGGTGCATCGATACCAACAAACACATCGGGTTTGTTTTTTAACCAGCACGAACGTACGCGGGAATATGTGTGGAGTAAACCGGGCAGCCGTTTCAAGGCATCAACGTAACCAAAGACCGACAGTGCATCCATGGGATACCACTGGCTCAGACCCTGCGCGCGCATGGCCGGCCCACCGATACCTTCAAATTGCCCTTGCTCAATGTGTTCCGTGAGACCCGCCATCATTCGCGCCGCCAACAGGTCGCCCGAAGGCTCCCCGGCAACCAGCCCGATACGCGTTGTCATAAGCGAGCGATGCCGCGCCCGTCGGCGGTTAGAAAATCGATAAGCACCTGCAATGCGTCATGCGCTCCGCTACGCTCGGCTTGTAAGTTGCGAATCGCGTCAAGCGCCTGCTCGACATTCATTTGACGCCGATACAGGCATTTGTAAGCGTCTTTAAGAGCGGACACCGTGTCCGACTCGTAACCGCGCCGCTTGAGGCCTTCGGAGTTAATGCCCACAGGGCGGAAAGGATCGCCGGCACCCATCACGTAGGGAGGAATATCTTGACGAATGGAACTGGTGCCGCCAATCATGCTGTGCGCACCAATACGCACAAACTGATGCACCGCACTGGAACCGCCGATAATGGCCCAGTCTCCAATGTGGATATGTCCTGCCAATTGCACGTTATTAGCCAGGATTGTTTGATTACCCACCTGGCAATCGTGCGCAATGTGGACATACGCCATGATCCAATTATCGTGCCCAACGCGGGTCACACCCACATCTTGCACTGTGCCGGTATTAATGGTTACATATTCGCGCACCATATTGCCGTCGCCGATTTCCAGGCGTGTGGGTTCACCCTGATATTTTTTGTCTTGCGGCATACCGCCTATTGAACAAAAGCGGTAAAAAGTATTGTTACGCCCAATCGTTGTATGGCCGTCAATAATGCAATGCGGGCCCACTTGGGTGCCTTCGCCGATACTCACGTTTGGGCCAATAATGCTATAGGGCCCAACACTAACACCATCGGCCAATTGGGCCTCGGGAGCCACCAGTGCCGTTGGGTGAATCGGATTCGTCATGCGTCTTCCAGAACGCGAATTGCGCACATGAGTTTAGCTTCCGCCACTTCCTGACCATCAACCGTAGCCCGACCGGTATATTTGCACATGGTGCGACTAATGCGATCGGCAGTGACTTCCAAACGCAACTGGTCGCCCGGCACAACAGGGCGCCGAAAACGCGCGCCGTCGACCCCAACCAAATAGTAAGCAATTTGTTTGTCACCCGGATTAACGGTTTCGTCTCCCTCGAAGGAAAAAAGTGCGGAAGCCTGGGCCATCGCTTCGATAATAAGCACCCCCGGCATCACTGGGTGATGGGGAAAATGACCTTCAAAGAATGGTTCGTTGATTGAAACATTCTTGATCGCAACGATACTTTTACCCGGCACCATTTCCAGTACGCGGTCAACCAGCAGCATCGGATACCGATGCGGCAGGCGCGCCATTATTTGCTTGATGTCCAGTTCCATAATTCTTCCTAAGCGCTTTGCGCGCCATACCTAATACAAACGATTCAATCCTGATTCTTTTCGCAGGCCCGGACCCGGCGACGCAACTGCGACAGCTGAGAAATGACGGCTGCATTTTTTTGCCACTGAACGTGCTCGGCAAAGGGATAAACCCCGGTATAACGCCCCGGCTGAGCAACATTTGATGTGATAGCCGTACCACCCGAAACATGGACATCGTCGCCCAACGTGATATGGCCGGACAACATCGCCGCCCCGCCGATGGTACAACGTTTGCCGATCACCGTTGAGCCCGCCACGCCGACACACGCTGCCATGGCGGTGTGGTCGCCAATATGCACATTGTGCGCAATCATGATTTGATTATCCAGCTTTACGCCGTTACCAATAACCGTGTCGTCGAGCGCACCGCGATCAACCGTGGTGTTGGCCCCGATTTCCACGTCGTCACCAATATGTACACCACCCAATTGGGCAATTTTGGCCCAGGCACCCTGGCTGGATGGGTCGGGCGCGAAACCGAAGCCGTCGGCCCCAATCACCGAGCCGCTATGCAAAATAGCCCGGCTGCCAATTTGAACACCGTGATAAATGGTCACGCGGGCGTGCAACAGGCAATCGCGCCCTAAAACACTCTTTTCCCCTACCACACACCCTGGGCCCAGACGCGAACCGGCGCCGATGCGGGCATCCGCCTCAACAACACAGTGTGGCCCGATATGTACGTTTGATTCAAGCTGTGCACTGCTATGAACGACCGCAGTGGGATGAACTCCGGACGCCAGCCGGCTAATTCGATGGCGATCAAACCACTGTGCCAGCAACGCATATAAAAGATAGGGCTGATCGCACTTAACCAGCCCATACGAAAGGTCTCGATCTTTCAGCGCTTCAAATATTTCTGGCGGGACAATAACAACAGCGGCTTTACAGCGATCGAGCTCTGCTTTCAAACGAGGATTTGACAGGAAACTAATCTCGTTGGGCCCCGCCTGATGCAAAGAGCCGATTCCCTGAATAATGGGATCCGGCCGTGGGTTATCTGCAATAAATGTATTCAACCCTGCCGTATTAACGCTGGCCAGCAGATTAGTTAAAGAAGGCGCCTGTTCAGGCGCGAGCAACACCGGCATGAAATTTTAGCCACCCAACGCTTGAAGAACCTGGTCGGTAAGATCAACACGGGGGCTAACGGTAACGGCGTCTTGAATAATCAAATCGTAGCCCTGACTTTCCGCAATCTGCTGAATGGCTTTGTCTGCCTGCTCAACAATATTCGAAAATTCCTCGTTGCGACGACGATTGAAGTCTTCCTGAAATTCACGACGCTTGCGCTGCAGGTCGGAATCGAGATCAGCCAGTTCACGCTGACGACGAATACGATCGGACTCAGACATGACCGGAGCGTCTTTGTCGAACTCCTGGGCCATATTACGCAAGCGGTTTGCCAGGTTTTGCAGCTCCTGGTCGCGTGCTTTGAATTCCGACTCGATTTTGGCCTGGGCTGCTTTTGCAGGTTTGGAGTCGCGCAGGATGCGCTCTGTGCTGACAAAACCAATTTTTGTTCCCTGAGCCTGAACGGACGGCACGGAAACCAGTGTTACAGCACCTAAAACCGCCGCCACGGCGATTGCACGATGTGCACGTGCCAAACGATTAACGACGGAAATGAGGGTCGATACAGATTTAGACTTCATGAACAATCTACCTTGCGAATTAGCCGAAAATAAAGAGCTATTGTGCCATTAATTAGGTTTCATTAAAAACCGGTGCCAATCTGGAACTGGAATGCCTGCAGATCGTCACCCGGTTTCGAGTTAAGTGCCTTACCCCAGGAAATTTCCAATGGCCCCATGGGTGATTCCCAAGAGAAGCCGACACCTGCGGAATAGCGCCAACCGCATGGGTCTTGCACGTTGCCGCCAATACCGGTGTAGCACGGTGAACTTCCGGTTGTTGAAACCTGCCCCGCATCGGCAAAGATAAACCAACGCAAAGTGCGATCGCGAGAGGCTCCTGGGAACGGCAGGTAAAGTTGCACGTTGCCGACGAAGCGGCGCGAACCGCCCAGGTAATTACCTGTACGCGGGTCACGTGGCCCAAGCGAGGCCCCCTCATAACCACGAACGGACCCTAGACCACCGGCATACAGGTTCTTAATGATCGGGAAGGTTTTATCGCCATAGGTATGGCCCCAGTCAGCCGAAGCATTCAATGCAAGCGTAAAATTGCGGCCCAGAGGCAAATAGTACTGTTGTTGCGCTTTCAGCATGTAGTAGCGCAGATCGCCAGTGGAAAAGTCGGCTGCCAAACGGGTGAAGCTACCCCGGCGTGGAGCGATGGCGCTGTCACGCGTATCCTTTGACCAACCTACGTTGAAAATAAGCGCGTTGGTCGACTCACCATATTCGTTGACGAAGTCGGTATAGGCCTGTGGCGGATCGTAAAGCTCGAGTTTATTGTGCTCGTATGTGAAACCGGCGAACACCCGATCGTACTTGGAAATAGGAACGCCGAAGTTAAGACCGCCGCCATAGGCGGTAACACGGTAATCCCCCTGGTTGCGTTCACGCGTGTCGTATGGCCTCGTACGGCGATAGTAGAGCGACGTGGTTTTGCTGATGCCGTCTTTGGTCCAGTAAGGGTCGGTGTGGGCAACAACCAGTGTACGGTTGATTTTACTGGTGTTGACGTCTAACGACAAACTATTGCCGCTACCGAAAATATTGTCCTGACTGATACCGAACGACAAAATCACTTTCTCGGTTGAACCATAACCCACGCCCAGATTGATCAGGCCGGTGGGCTTTTCTTTAACGTCAACATTGATGTCAACCTGGTCGGGTGAACCCGGCACCGGTGCCGTCTCGACATTCAGTTCATTGAAGTATCCCAGACGATCAATGCGATCACGCGATTCCTTGATACTGTTTGCGTCATACCAGGCAGCTTCTTCCTGAAGCATCTCACGGCGTACGACGACGTCGCGTGTACGTGTGTTACCGCCAATTTGAATGCGACGCACATAAACGCGACGGCCGGGATCAACATAAAACGTTAAATCCGCTTCTTTGTTTTCGCGATCGAGCACCGGGTTAGGGTTCACATTGGCGAATGCGTACCCCAGCCCGCCCAGATAATCGGTAATGGCTTCAACGGTGGCATTGGCATTCGCAGCCGAAAAGGTTTCGCCTTCTTTTACCTGAACCATCTCCTGCATTTGTGCGTCCAGGCCGAGCAAGTCGCCCGCCAGCTTCACACTGCGCACTTTGTAGGGTTCGCCCTCGTTGATGGTAATGGTGATGTAAATGCTTTCCCGATCGGGCGAAATCGTGACCTGCGGCGGCTCCATGCTGAACTCAAGATAGCCGCGATCCAGATAAAAGGAACGGATGGTTTCGAGATCGCCTTCCAGTTTTTCCCTGGAGTATTTATCGGTGCCTGTGTACCAGGTCATGAGGCCGGAGGTGGTCAACTCCATTTCATCGCGCAGATCACTCGACGAAAAGACCTTATTACCGACAAAATTGATACGACTGATCGTGGCGACGTCGCCCTCAAAAATATCGAAACTGATACCCACACGGTTGCGGGGCAGCGGCGTAATAATAGGCGTAATTTCCACGCCGTATTTACCTTCCGACAAATACTGCTGCTTGAGCTGAAATTCGGCTTGCTCAAGCAATGCCTTGTCGAACACCCGGCCAGGGCCGAAACCCACACCCGCCAGCGCGCTGTTCAACACTTCCGTATCAAAAGCACGCATGCCGTTAAACGTAACCGACGCAATAGTGGGACGCTCTTTTACCTGAACCACCAACACATCATTCTGTGTATCGATAGTTACGTCGCTGAAAAATCCGGTGGCATACAAGCGCTGGATTGCCTCGGCTGCTTGCTCCTGCGTAAATTGTTCGCCCACCTTAACCGGCAAATAAGTAAAAATGGTGCCGGGGTCAACGCGCTGCACGCCTTCTACACGAATATCCTGAACAACAAATGGATCAAATGCATTGGCCAGACCGGGTACCAGCAACGCCGTGAATACCAAAGGCATAATGCGGCGAGCGAGCGAAAACTTACGACGAAACGACATCCTGGCGAGTCCTCAGGTGATCAAATGGTGGTGGATTGTAAAGTACAACAGGGTTAACTGAAAAGGCGCGTGAAGTCATTGAAAAAAGCCAGACTCATTAACGCCACCAGCAAACCCAGACCAATGCGCTGCCCTGTTTCAAGCCAGGCATCCGGCACAGGCTTACCTCTTGCCATTTCCAGCAAATAGTACATCAAATGGCCCCCGTCCAACATAGGGATAGGCAGCAAGTTCAAAATGCCGATACTAACACTAATGAGTGCCAGAAAGCTGATATAAGCCGCAACACCGATACGTGCGGTTTGCCCCGCATAATCGGCAATGGTGACAGGCCCGCTGATATTTTTGACTGAAACTTCACCGGTAAGCATGCGCCCCATCATTTTCAACGAATACCTTGCGGTTTCAAATGTTCGCTCAACGCCATGCGTAATACTGCCCAGCAAGCCGTAACGCACTGTCACCATGGGGAAATCGGCGGCCAGCATGACACCGATACGTCCGATTGTTTTTCCGTCCGGGCCCTGTTCCGCCTGAGGCGTCACATTTAATGTAATTTGCGCTCCCTGGCGCAAAACGGTAACCGGCACACGCTCACCAGGGTGTGCTTGAATGGCGGTAACAAAAGCATTAGCGTCACTGACGGGTTGATTCTCCACACCCAGAATGATGTCGCCCGCTTGAAAACCGGCCGCCTCCGCCGCCCCGCTCTCAATCACCTCGCCTACCCTGGCACGCGGCGCAGCCAGTGCCAACCCGGCCATTGCCAGCGGATCGGCTTCGTCGACACCCATATTCGAGGCGGCAACCTGCAATGTTCGCGTTGCTGTGCCGCCGTGCTCACCCTGCACTCGAATTTCGGCGGATCCGCCACTGGTTAGAACATCAAGTAAGGCCCACCGGGCCTGACCCCAGGATTCGACAGGGGTGCCGTTGATTTCAAGCAAACGATCGCCTGCCTGGAAGCCCGCCTGAGCGGCTTGAGTTTGCGCAGCGGGCGCCCCGATAATAGAGGCCGGCTCTTGTGTGCCCACCCAACTTAAACCAGCGTAAAGCAACGCCGCGAGTAAAAGGTTTGCAATCGGCCCCGCAACGACAATGGCAAATCGCCGGCTCACAGGCTTGCGGTTAAACGCCCGCGATTGTTCTTGTGCGTTTGCCCCCACTTCAGGCTCATCTTGCATTTTTACGTAGCCGCCCAGCGGAATGGCCGATAGCGCCCACTCGGTGCCGTGGCGGTCAGTGCGCCGTAACAGCACCCGGCCAAAACCCACGGAAAAACGCAAAACCTTGACGTCGCACCAGCGTGCGACCCAATAATGCCCTAACTCATGAAAGGTAATAAGCAGGCCCAGCGCAACGGCAAACGCCAACAAAGTGAAAATCATAAATACCCAATAAATAACAAACGGGAATACACGCGGTGCGACATTTTAACGGGCAGTCGCCATTATATGTTGGCAAGCCTGTTCTGCATGACGACGCGCCAGCGAATCAAACGCCAATACTGCATCGAGACTATCGGGTAGATCACCGCCACCTAAAGGCTGGCTTTTATTCAACGCGATCTCAATAATTTGCGCAATCGCACTGAACGCCACTTTGCCCTCAAGAAAGGCAGCCACCGCTATTTCATTGGCGGCATTCAACGCAATGCATGCATGCTGCCCCGCCTCAAGCGCGTCTAGCGCCAGTTTTAAGCATGGGAACCGCTGCATATCGGGCATATAGAAATCAAGCCGGCCCAAGGCGGCCAGATCAAGCATGCCGACACCGCTTTGCAGCCGCTCGGGATAGCCCAGGCCATAAGCAATAGGGGTACGCATATCGGGTTGCCCCAATTGCGCCAGCACAGAACCGTCGTGATATTCAACCATGGAGTGCACCACGCTTTGCGGATGAATCAGCACTTGTATGCGTTCGGGCGGCATGGCAAATAACCAGTGTGCCTCAATCACCTCCAACCCCTTGTTCAGCATAGTCGCAGAATCCACCGATATTTTGCGGCCCATGCTCCAGTTGGGATGCGCACAAGCTTGTTCAGGCGTTACGCTTGCCAGCGCCTCGATCGGTGTCTCACGAAAAGGCCCACCCGATGCGGTTAAAAGCAAGCGTCGAACACCATGAGCGGCCTGATGCGCGCCATCGGCTTTCCCCTCCTGCGGCAAACACTGAAAGATCGCGTTATGCTCACTGTCGATAGGCAAAAGTTCAGCCTTATTATCGTGTACCGCCTGCATAAATACGCTACCCGCAGCAACCAACGCCTCTTTGTTCGCCAAAAGAATGCGCTTGCCGGCTTTGGCGGCAGCCAACGCAGAAGGCAATCCGGCCGCACCCACAATTGCCGCCATGACGGTGCTCACAGCCGAATCGGCAGCGGTGTCTGCCAGCGCCTGAGCACCGACACGAATTTCGGGGCGGATGTTGGATGTTTTGGCAGGCCAGACTTCAATAAACCGCCGCCGTGCGGCGTTATCGGGTACCACGACAACTTTGGCGTGCGTTTGAAGCGCTTGCGCCACCAGTTTTTCGATTCGAGAATGTGCACTAAGGGCGTAAACTGACAGGCGCTCGGGATGGCGCAAAACAACATCGATAGTGTTTTCGCCAATTGACCCGGTTGATCCAAGAATACAAATATGTTGCATCGCAATATTCACAAGGGGCGAGTCAGTAACAGATACGCCAGCGGCGCGATGGGAAGCAACGCGTCGAGACGGTCAAAAGCCCCCCCGTGCCCCGGTAACAAACGGCTGGAATCTTTCATGTTGGCACGGCGCTTAAGCAATGATTCGAACAGGTCTCCCATAATGGAAAGCACGGCCAGCGCAATGGTGAGCACCACCACGAACCACCAGGAAAACTCACCGAAAAGATAAGCGGCAAAACTGCCCGGCCACGCTTGGGTGGCAATGACCCAAACCACGCTTCCCAATACGCCGAAAAAAGCCCCTTCCCATGTTTTTCCGGGACTGATGGAGGGTGCAAGCTTGCGACGCCCCAGCGCTTTGCCGCCAAAATAGGCTGCAATATCGGCAACCCAAACCAGCCCCATAAACGATACGAGAAACACCACACCAGCCTGCTCGTACACATAAACCAGTGCCAGCCAGGCGGCAAAAACAGACAGCAAACCGAACAGACTTAAGCCGAGTGAGCGGGATGGCTTGGTGGCGTTGCCACCATAAAGGCCCGCGCCCGCAATAATGACCCAGGCCAGCAAAACCACCGCCATAAAGCCGCGCAGACGATCAGTGACCGGGAAAGTGTTTACAACTGCACCGGCACCCTGAAAACTGACCAACAGGGTTAAACATAAAAATGCCAGCGCCACGACAGCAGGTACGCCCATGCGCCCGCCGCCCAGCGTCATGCGCATCCACTCCCACAAGCACGCCGATGCCGCCACACCGAAAAAAACCAGCAACGGCCAGTTCACCGGCGATAGTCCGGCTGCCAGCAACACAACGATTAATACAATAGCAGTGAGCGTGCGTTGCAAAAGCATGAATGACCTTTCCCTCAGGATTGCTTTTCAGCCAGTTGCGCGCTGGTGCGCCCAAACCGGCGCTCTCGACCTCGGTACCACGCAAAAGCCTCTTCAAGCGCGTTCGCGTCGAAGTCGGGCCAATATACCGACGTAAAATACATTTCCGTATAGGCAAGCTGCCAGATCAGAAAATTTGAAATGCGCTGTTCGCCGCCCGTTCGAATGAACAAATCCGGTTCAGGCGCCCAAGCCATAGACAAACGCTCGGCCAATACCGATTCGGTGAAGTTTTCGGGATGCGCGGCAAGATCGGGTAAATCACGCAAGGCCTGGCGAGTGGCCTGAAGAATATCCCAACGCCCGCCATAATTGGCTGCAATCGTCAGATGAAGCGTGTTGTTGTGCTCTGTGCGTTTTTCAGCAGCCTTAATGAGCTCTTGAAGTCGTGGCTCAAAAGCAGACAAATCACCCACCACGCGCAAACGAACGCCCTGCTCTTCCAGTTTATCGACCTCTTTTTCAAGCGTTTGCACAAACAAACGCATTAAAAGGGAAACCTCTTCCTGCGGACGGCGCCAGTTTTCTGAGCTGAATGCAAAAAGGGTCAGGTATCGAACGCCTTTTCGACCACAGGCCTCAACCACCCGTCTAACCGACTGCACCCCGCGCACATGGCCTGCGGTGCGGGGCAGGAAGCGGTCGGTTGCCCAACGCCCATTCCCGTCCATGATCATCACCACATGCTGTGGTGTGTCTGTTGCCTCGGGAATGGTTTGCGTTGAGCTCTTGGTCATGCGGATTGGGTAACAGCGAATGACGGATTAAACCGTCATGATTTCAGCTTCTTTCTGGGCAATAATTTTATCGATCTCAGCAACATGTTTGTCGGTGAGCTTTTGAACCTCATCCTGCATACGACGTTCGTCGTCTTCGGAAATTTCTTTGTCTTTCACCAGCTTCTTCGCCCCATCGTTGGCGTCACGACGTAGATTACGAATCGCTACTTTTGCGTCTTCCCCCTCGGCCTTGACGACCTTGGTCAGTTCCCGACGGCGCTCTTCCGTAAGCGCGGGCATGGGAACACGAATGCTTTCACCCATGGCCGAAGGGTTCAAACCCAGATCGGAGTCGCGGATAGCTTTGTCGATAGGGCCCACCAGTGTTTTTTCATACGGCTGGACATTCAGTGTACGGGCATCGACCACGCTGACGTTGGCAACCTGCCCAACCGGTACCAGTGAACCGTAGTATTCAACCTGAACATGATCGAGGATGCCGGCATGAGCGCGACCCGTTCGGATTTTGGCCAGATTGGTCTTTAAAGCCTCGATACTTTTACCCATGCGCTCCTGGGTATTTTTCTTAATTTCAGACAAGCTCATTCTTCAATCCTTGTTTCCGATTAAACGTGTACCAACGTTCCTTCATCTTCATCACCCGATACCACGCGTTCCAGAGCACCAGGCTTGTTGATGGAAAAAACCTTGATTGGCAATTTTTGATCGCGACACAAGGCAAATGCCGTTGCGTCCATTACTTCCAGACGACGCACAATCGCTTCATCGAAGCTGATGCGGGTATAGCGTGTGGCGTCGGGATCTTTGTTGGGATCCGCACTATAAATGCCGTCGACCTTGGTTGCTTTCAAGACCACTTCAGCACCAATTTCGGCGCCTCGCAGCGCAGCCGCGGTATCGGTGGTGAAAAAAGGATTTCCCGTACCGGCCGCGAAAATGACGACTTTACCCTCTTCGAGATATCGCAAGGCCTTGGGTCGAATATAAGGTTCAACCACCTGATCAATATTCAATGCAGACTGAACGCGCGCGTCGACGCCGCGATTCTTCAGTGCGTCTTGCAGCGCCAGCGCATTCATCACTGTGGCCATCATGCCCATGTAGTCGGCCGTCGCGCGATCCATACCTTGTGCACCGGGGGCCACGCCCCTGAAAATATTGCCGCCACCAATGACGATGGCAAGTTCAACCCCATGGCGCGCCACAACATCGGCAATTTCCTCTGTCATGCGCAAAATGGTGGTTCTGTTGATCCCAAAGGCGTCTTCACCCATCAGCGCTTCGCCGGACAGTTTAAGAAGAACACGCTTGTACGATCTGGAGGTCATAGGTAATTTTCCCGAGAAAATAGTCCGGCCGAGCCGCAGGTGCGTAACAATGCCCAAGCACAGTGTGCCCGGGCATTATTACACTTAATGATACGCTAAGCGAAGTACGCGTAACCGTACTTTATGCTTTGCCGGCTGCTGCGGCAACTTCGGCGGCAAAATCTTCAGACTTTTTCTCGATCCCTTCGCCGACAACATACAAGGCGAAGCCGGCGATACCAGCGTTATTCGCTTTGAGCATTTGCTCGATTGTTTGCTTGTCGTTCTTTACGAAAGGCTGTGACAACAGCGTAACTTCCTTCAGGAATTTGGCAACCGAGCCTTCGACCATTTTGGTTACGATGTCGGCCGGCTTGCCCGATTCCGTGGCTTTTTGCTGGGCAACCGAACGCTCTTTCTCGATATCCTCGGCTGCGACGCCGGCGGCGTCTAGTGCTTTAGGCTTGGTAGCAGCAATGTGCATGGCCAGGTCTTTACCCACTTCGTCGTCGCCGTTGAAATCAACCAGCACACCAATTTTGCCGCCGTGAACATAGCAGGCAAGTTTATTTTCGGTTTCGAAACGCTTGAAACGACGAACCGAAATGTTTTCACCGATTTTGCCAACCAGGCCGGTGCGCACGGATTCAACCGTACCATCGCGGAAAGCCAATTCCGACAACGCAGCAACGTCGGCAGGGTTCTTTTCGGTAACGAGTGCAGCAACTTCATTTACAAAAGCGATGAAATCATCGTTCTTGGCAACAAAGTCGGTTTCGCAGTTCACTTCAACAACCGAGCCTTTCTTGCTGTCGGCGGCAATGTTAACGGTAATGAGGCCTTCGGCCGTAACGCGGCTGGCCGCTTTGCTGGCTTTATTACCCAGCTTTACGCGCAGAATTTCCTCAGCACGCGCCAAGTCGCCATCGGCTTCGGTTAATGCTTTCTTGCATTCCATCATGGGCGCGTCGGTTTTTTCACGCAGTTCTTTAACCATTGATGCGGTAATTTGAGCCACAATATTCTCCAATTCATTAAGACGCGCCCCGGGTAAAACCGGGGCGCGGGTAAACGGTTGAATGAAACGCCTTATTCAGACGTTTCGCATCGGGAATTACTCGCCGCGCGCTTCTTCTTCAACCTCGACAAACTCTTCTTCGCCTTCGGCCAATTCTTCCACCAGGCCATTCAGGCTTTGCTCACGCCCTTCCAGAACTGCATCCGCCATGCCTTTTGCATAAAGCGTAATCGCTTTGGTGGAGTCATCGTTGCCGGGAATGACGTAGTCGATGCCATCGGGCGAATGGTTGGTATCAACCACGCCCACAACGGGAATACCCAGGGTACGCGCTTCGGCAATGGCGATTTTGTGAAAGCCGACGTCAATGACGAACAAAGCGTCGGGCAAAGTGTTCATGTCTTTAATGCCGCCCAGTGCTTTATTCAGCTTCTCGAGCTCGCGTTCAAACATGAGTGCTTCTTTTTTGATTTTCAGCTCAGTCGTGCCTTCCGCTTTCTGAGCTTCCATGTCTTTCAGGCGTTTAATGGATGTTTTAACCGTTTTAAAGTTGGTCATCATGCCGCCGAGCCAGCGGGCGTCAACATAGGGCATACCGCAGCGCGTTGCTTCTTCGGCCACAATTTCACGAGCGGCGCGCTTGGTGCCGACGAAAAGAATGTTGCCGCCACGCGCTGCCGTTTGGCGCATGAACTTGGCAGCCTCAAGGTATTTTTCAACCGTGCGCTCGAGGTTGACGATATGGATTTTGTTACGGGCACCAAAAATATATGGTGCCATTTTGGGGTTCCAGAAACGGGTTTGGTGGCCAAAGTGCACACCGGCTTCCAGCATTTCACGCATTAAAGACATAGTATTCTCCAAGGGTTAGGTCTTGCACCCGGTTCGTATGATTTGATTGCGCCAATCTGATACTGTATTGGTTTAAACCCAACTTAAGCGTTAATCAGTTCAGCGCCTCAAACACCCTGTTCGACCAGGCACGCGATTTTTTCCTGTTGGCTTAGATGTTCGCCAAATTCAGGAAAGCCTATAATTCTACTATCTTTTGTTTATATTGCTCAAGTTCCTATGATTCCTTTGGTAACCGACCCACACGATCTCGACAAAATGCGCGCTGCCTGTCAGGCGGCGGCACAAACCCTGGACTACCTGGCAACCCACGTGCGCGCCGGTATCACCACGGGTGAGCTCGACCGACTGTGCCTCGACTACATTACCAACGAACTCAACGTCGAATCGGCGACGGTGGGTTACGCGCCACCAGGGTATCCACCGTTCCCCGGTGCCATCTGCGCTTCGGTGAACCACGTTATCTGCCACGGCATTCCTGGCGAAAAGGTACTGAAAAACGGCGATATTCTGAACATCGACGTAACAGTCATTAAAGACGGCTGGTTCGGCGACACCAGCCGTATGTTCTATATTGGTGAACCCTCCATTCTTGCCCGTCGCCTGGTAGAGGCCACCTATGAATGCATGTGGCTGGGCATTGAGCAGGTGAAACCCGGCGCGCGGTTGGGCGACATTGGCTCGGCTATTCAAAAACATGCCGAAAAACAGGGTTTTTCGGTTGTTCGCGAATATTGCGGCCATGGTGTTGGGCAAAAATTTCATCAAGACCCGCAAATTCTGCATTACGGTAAAGCAGGTACCGGCATTGAGTTGGAACCCGGGATGATTTTTACGGTCGAACCCATGATTAACGCTGGTCGCAAAGACATTCGCCAGCTGGCTGACGGCTGGACAGTCGTCACGCGAGACCACAGCTTGTCGGCACAATGGGAGCACAGCGTATTGGTCACAGAGTCGGCATACGAAGTGCTTACTGTTTCGCCAAACATGCCAACCCCACCCGCCTTCGCAAAGGGGTATGGGGTACTTAATATTTCTTAACTCAAGCACATAGACATAGCTTCAATGACGTTCGCTCACCTGCATTCGCTTCGCGATACATACACCCAAAAGCGGCACAACGTCATTGAAAGCTATCGACGTCATTTACGCCCGGAAGCTTTATTAACAGCCTTGCGGCGCGTAACTGACCAAACCTTGCGCGAAATCCTCAAAACTGCACCGTTGCCCCGAGACGCAGCGCTCGCCGCTGTGGGGGGCTATGGACGCGGGGAGCTCTATCCTTATTCCGATATTGATGTTCTGATCCTTTTGGCACACGAGCCTGATAGCGAAGATCAAGTGCGTCTGGAAAAACTGGTTGCGGCGCTATGGGATCTGGGGTTTGAGGTGGGTCACAGCGTTCGCACTATTGAAGACTGTCGGCGTGAAGCCTCAAACGACATTACTGTAGAAACGGCGTTAATGGAGTGCCGCTGGCTGGCGGGCAGTAAAGCGCTACTGACACAATTGGCCGATACCATGGCCTCACAACGCGACCCACGTGCTTTTTTCCAGGCCAAGCGGTCGGAAATGCAGCAACGGCACGCCCGCCACCAGGACACCCCCTACGCATTAGAACCAAACTGCAAAGAGGCGCCAGGCGGATTGCGCGACTTGATGGTGTTGTTATGGATCGCTCAGGCCTCGGGTATCGGGCAAACCTGGCGCGAAATCGGACAAACCGATTTGGTGACCCCTTCCGAGTACCGGGCCCTGCGTCGGGCGGAACTGGCCTTCAAACGGCTGCGTATTGAACTGCACCTTTTAGCCGGGCGCCGCGAAGACCGCCTGTTGTTCGACCTGCAACCCTCATTGGCTAAAGTTTACGGGTTTGAAGCCACACGCACGCGCCGGCCTAGCGAGCTATTAATGCAGCGTTATTACTGGGCTGCGCGTGTGGTGAACCAGCTAAACACCATTTTGATGCAAACCTTCGAGGAGCGCCTGTTCCCTGAAACGCGCGGCGAATGGCGCGCGCTGGATGACGATTTCTGTGTGGCTTACAACCGGCTCGACACCCAATTACCCGACGCCTTCGAACGTAACCCCACCCTGCTGTTGCGCGCTTTTCTGGTAATGCAGGAACATGCCGAGCTCACCGGTTTGTCGGCACAGGTCATGCGGGCCATGTGGCATGCGCGGCGCTTAATTGACACTCAATTCCGGCGCAACCCCATCAACCGTTATCTGTTTATTCAAATACTGCAACAACCACGTGGCATTGTGCACGCGTTGCGGCGCATGACTCTGCTGAATATATTGCCGCGCTACCTGCCGGAATTCCGCAAAATCGTGGGCCAAATGCAACATGATCTGTTCCACGCCTATACAGTTGATCAACACATTCTGCGCGTTATTCGTAATATTCGACGCTTCACCATGCCGGAGCACGCCCAGGAATACCCGTTGGCCAGTCAACTGATTGCCGACATGGACCGGCCGTGGCTACTCTATATTGCTGCGCTTTACCATGATATTGCAAAAGGTCGGGGCGGCGATCACTCCGAGCTGGGCGCGCGCGACGTGCGTCGCTTCTGCAAAAACCACAACCTGGATAAAGACGATACGGCACTGGTGGAGTTTCTGGTACGCGAGCACCTGACCATGTCGAAGTTTGCGCAAAAACGCGACCTCACCGACGCGCAATCAGTGCACGAGTTCGCCCGCTATGTGAAAACCGAGCGGAAATTGGCTGCTTTATATCTGCTAACCGTCGCCGACATTCGCGGTACCAGCCCAAAAGTATGGAACTCCTGGAAAGGCAAATTGCTTGAAGACTTGTACCATCTGACCCTTGAGGCACTGGGTGGTGCACAGCCCGACACCGGCACGGTGCTGGCTCAACGCAAACAAGCGGCCAGCTCTGAAATTCGCTTAATGGGCTTACGCGACGACGCGCGCGACACGTTTTGGAAAGTACTTGATGTTGCCTATTTTCTGCGCCACGATGCCTCGGAAATTGCCTGGCACACACGCCATTTGTATTACCGCGTCAATGCGGAAACGCCAATTGTAAAAGCGCGTGTGATCGGACAGAATCAAGGTTTGCAGATTATGGTTTACGCCAAAGACCGGCCCGACCTTTTCGTTGCCATTTGCGCCTACTTCGACCAACACACCCTAAGCATTCAGGATGCACGCATCCACACCACACACCATGGCTGGGCGCTCGACAGCTTCATTGTCTTATTACCCAGCCGTGACACCGACTACCGCTCCTGGGCCAGCCTGGTTGAGCACGAGTTAACCGACGCCCTTCAAAAAACACTGCCCAACAATGCCGAAGTACCACGCCCTGTTGTTGGCCGTATGTCGCGACGGTCGCGTGTATTTCCCATCGTGCCAAATGTTGAATTGCAACCCGACGAAAATTCCAAGTCGTGGCGCCTCGCGGTTACCGCGTCCGACCGCCCCGGTTTGTTGTACAGTCTGGCGCAGGTGTTTGCCCGCCACGACATTAACCTGCAAATGGCCAAAGTACTCACCCTGGGCGACCGCGTTGAAGATGTATTTATTATTCAAGGCGATGCGCTGGAACACCCTCGGGCACAGTTACAATTCGAACGTAACTTATTGGCCCGCTTAAGCGACACCCCCAACCCAGCGCTTGCGCATAGTCTTTAACCAACAAAGCTTTCTATGTCTACCACAACCAAACTGCTTCATACCATCGCGCTTGTTTGTATTGCTGCTGTAGGCGTCGCCCTGGTGTCGCAGCACGTATTCGATATGCAACCTTGTGCCTGGTGTGTATTGCAGCGGCTTGTTTATATAGTCATTGCAATTGTGTGCTGGCTTGGCGTGCTGGTGTTACGCCCCGGCCTGGGGCACCGTATCGTTGGCGGCACAACATTGATTCTGGGATTGCTGGGTGTCATGGCTGCCTGGTATCAATACACCGTGGCGGCACAAATGTTTTCATGCGCACAAACTTTTGCCGACCGTTTCATGGTGGCGTCGGGTCTGGATGCCGGCTTTCCCTGGCTGTTCGGCATTTACGCTACATGTATGGACGCACGGGTGAACCTGATCGGCATTGAATACGCACTGTGGAGCATGGGCTTGTTTGCCGTGGTGGCCTTTTTAAGTGCCCTGGTTCTAATCCGCAAACGCTGAAACCCATAAAATTCGCCCTTCCGTCTAGTTAAGCGTCATATTTTTACAACGTTCAGTACGCTTAAAACTGCGGTATAAAAACCACACTTTTCCTTGTGGCTTCATCAAATCGTCATAATTACGTTGTTTTTTTAATACACAACGGCCTAACGAAGGGTTAACCCTTATCGTGCTCATATGACACCCTCTTTACACTCACTTCAACGCTCAGGAAACATACAGTTATCAAGCGATTACGCATGAAAAACAACGTAGGGCAAAACAGTGAAAATGTGCCAAACTGGTCACACCAACTGAAAACCTTGCGGCGCAGTTAACCGAGTTTCCTGGTGTAACAAATTTACAGTTAGTAGTAAAGTGACGCAGTTGGTTGCATTACTAAAACAGTGCCGCCAAACGGCATAATTTTCATCAACGTTGGAGAACTAACCAATGAAGTTAAAAGCACTTACAGTGGGCCTGGCCCTCTCGTTCCCGATGCTGGCATCCGCCCAGGGAACTAGCGTTACCCTTTACGGTAACATCGACACAGCTGTTGAATACGTCAACAACATCGCCGACGGCACCGGCGGCAGCAACAGCTCCGTTCACTTCACAACAGTCACTTCCACCTGGCCTTCATACTGGGGTCTGCGTGGTACGGAAAAGCTCTCCGACAACCTTAGCGCCGTTTTCACTTTGGAATCTGGTTTCGGTCAAGCGACTGGCATGTCCGGCCAAGGTGGCCGTTTGTTCGGTCGTCAGGCTTGGGTTGGTCTGAAGGGTGACTGGGGTCAATTTGCATTAGGCCGCCAGTACAGCATGTTCTTCTGGGCGAACATCCATGGTGACATCATGGGCCCCAACGCCTATGGCCTGGCTACACTCGACAACTACTTCCCCAATGCCCGTATGGACAACTCCGTTACATATCGTGGCTCGTTTGACAACTTCACATTCGGTGCCGCTTGGGCACGTGGTCGTGATACATCAAGTGCTGGTGGCCCTGGTGGTTCGAACTGTGGTGTTGACTACAACAACAACGGTGATTGCGGCGCATACTCGTTCATGTTGGGCTACAACACCGCTGGTTGGGGTGTAAACGCTGCTTATGACGTGCTCAAAGGTGAAGGTACAGGCGCAAACAACTACTATGGTTTGGGCTCCGGCGACAAAGACCGTCGTATCCTGGCTAACGCCTATGTTAAGTTCGACGCACTGAAAGTCGCTCTTACCTACTTGAACCGTAAGAATGACGGCGTAAACGGTGTTGGTAACAACGTGCCTGGCTTGGGCGACCGTTCCGACTTGTGGTCATTGGGTGCCTCCTACGGTGTAACACCTGCTGTTACGCTTGATGGTTCAGTTAACTACATGCGTTACAAAAACGCCACAGCTGGTAGCCAGAAAGTATGGTACTACGTTGCTCGTGTGAAATACGCACTGTCCAAGCGCACGTCCGTATACGCATCTGCTTCATACATGGACAACGACGATGCAACCCGTCTGTCGGCTGCTGGTGGTACTCCCGGACCAAACATTCTCCCCAATGCCGGTCAAAGCCAAACTGCTGTAATGGCAGGTCTGCGTCACAGCTTCTAATCGAAGCATGATGCTTTAACAGATCGGGCTTTAAGCCCGATCTGTTTATCTGAAGTCGTTAGTAGTAACTTCTACGCTAGCGCAGAAATGCAATACGTAGATTTGAGTTTAAACCGGGCTATGTGCAAACAAGCCCGGTTTTTTTACGTCTCTATACTCACCCACAAAAAAAGCCCGCAAGGGCTTTTTTTTGTATGTTTTGGCTTACTTCATTTCCTGTCTGTCAGAAACTTCCCCTCAGGCGCATCAGCATTCTTTTGCCGCCGGGTATGCCCATCCAGCCCACCGTCTACCGCCCATTCAGCAAAACGGGTGGGAGCGGGTTCAAACTCGCGGGGCTGCCAGTTCTCATCCAGCTGATCTTCGTCGGCGTAGTACTCAATTAACCCGCCGGCGGGGTTCACGAAGTACCAGAAGTAAGCCGACGAAATCGGGTGACGACCAGGGCCTAATTGCGTTTTCCACCCGCAGCGGTCGAAATGCAGGCCGCCGCCGAATACTTCGTGAATGTCACGCACCGCAAAGGCCACGTGGTTCAAACCCACTTTTTTGTCTGGCGTTTGCAACAGAAACAAATCGTGATGGCCGCCGTCGGGATCGCAACGCAGGAATACGCCACGGCCGGGGTAACGATCGGACGGCACGAAACCGAAATTCTCCACATAGAATTTTTCCACCGCTTCCAAGTCTTTCACAAAAAAGACCACATGCCCAACCTCAATGGGATAAGCACGGTCGTAAATGGGGCTGGGAGCATTGCGTCGCGGTTTGCTATTCCAGGTGTTGGATTCGCCGCACTCAACTTCTATCTCTTTCTTTTGCGTAAGCTGAAAACTCACCAGCATACCCGTGGGGTCAATACATGACACACGACCGTTCTCGTTCCTGTAGCCCGCAACTGTCGCCAGACGTTGGGCAAACTCCGCCACAACATCGGGGGAAGACACGCCCCAAACCACCTCACGCAGTGTGGGCCCGCTCTCAATGGGTTCGGGATACGCAGTGTCATCTTCACGCACCACATTGACGCGGCAGCCGTTCAGCGTGGAAAACACCAGCTTTGATGCCGACTCGTTGGTTAACGATAGGCCCCAATCGCTGAAAAACTTTTTGCAGGTATCGAAATCATTCGCCCCGTAGGTGATTTCGTCGATGCCTATTACTTTCATCATGACTCCTTTCGCTTACAAGCCGGCCCAGGGCATGGGCTTTTCATTCATGCCAAGGTAAATGCTTTTCTGTTCCATGTACTGAAGAATACCCTGGCGCCCTTTTTCGCGGCCCAGGCCGCTGTCGCGCCAGCCGCCAAAGGGCGTAGCAATGGAAAACAGTTTGTAGGTGTTAATCCATACATTACCGGCTTTTACCGCACGGGCCAGATTCCAGGCTTTTTTGTAATCTTTGGTCCAGATGCCGGCAGCCAAAGCATACACGCTGTCATTGGCCTGCTCGATCAGGTCTTCCATATTCTTGAACGGCATGGCCACCAATACCGGCCCGAAAATCTCTTCCTGACAAATGGTGGCTGAATTATTCAGCCCATCGATAATGGTGGGCAGGTAGTAACTGCCTTTGTCGTACAGATCACCCTCAGGGCGTTTGCCGCCCGTTAACAAGCGACCGCCTTCATCCAGACCTTTTTGAACATAGCGCTCGATAGAGGCACGATGGCTTTCGCTGATAAGCGGGCCCATTTGTGTTTGCTCACTGGAAGGGTCGCCCACGCGTAATTGTTCAGCCCCCTTTACCAGGCGCTCCATAAACTCGTCGTAAAGCGACTCGGCCACAAAAAGGCGCGAACCGGCAATGCACGACTCACCTGAAGAACTGAAAATGCCGTACAACACACCGGAAACGGCGTGGTCCAGGTCGGCGTCTTCCAGCACCATGGTGGGCGATTTGCCTCCTAACTCCAGCGAGGCCGGCATGAATTTATCAGCCGCAATACCGGCGATATGACGCCCTACCGAGGTGCCGCCGGTGAAGGAAACGCGGCGTACCAACGGATGACGGGTGATAAGATCGCCAATCACCGAGCCTTTACCAGGCAGTACGCTAATCAAGCCTTTAGGTAAGCCGGCCTCTTCGCAGATGCGCGCCAGCTCCAACGCCAGCAACGGCGTGATTTCAGCGGGCTTAACAACCACGGCATTGCCCCCGGCCAATGCGGGCGCAATTTTCTGCGCTTCGCTGGCAATGGGTGAGTTCCAGGGCGTAATGGCCGCCACCACGCCCATGGGCTCGTAAACACTTAAAGTTAAGTAGTCGCCGCGCGACGGCGTTAAGGTTTCTTCCAGGGTTTCGCAAGCCGAAGCAAAAAACTGAAATGTACCGGCCGCACTCGCTACCAGCGCACGCGTTTCACTAATGGGCTTGCCGTTATCCAAACGTTGCAGTTGCGCCAGATCTTCCGCCTCAGCGCGGATCCGCTCGGCAATGCGATACAGCACCGCAGCGCGCTCGTGCGGCTTTCGTTGCGGCCAGCCGCTTTGCTCAAACGCTTTCTGCGCGCCTTGAATGGCCTCTTCCACGTCTTCGGGTCCGGCCGCATTCAATGACGCCACGGCTTCGCCGGTGGCCGGATAGTACGTGGTGTACTCAGGCCCCTGCCCCAATCGCCATTTTCCGGCAATGCAAATTGGCAGTAATTCTTTGCTCATTACTTATCCTTTCATCCATTCATGCGCGCTCAATTCATCCATGCCATTGAGCCTTGCGTTGAAACATTTCAAACAGCCACAGGTTGAACACGGTTTTTAAGGGCACGCACCACGCTATACACCGTTAACGCAGACGTTTTCGGGTTGCTTGCCAACGGTTTGCCTTTCAAGGTCACGCCCATAAAGCCGAATGCGCCTTGTGCTTCGTAATAGTGAATATTTTCCGACACGGTTGGATCGGCATACAGTTTCACTTTGGTTTTATCCAATCCGATCCCGGCTAGCGATAAGGTAGCCGCCACATTCGCGTTCTTGGGAAACAAGCGCGCCGCATCGCGGGCGGATCCTTCAAAGAAAATCGCTTTCTCTTTTAGATTATGCAAATCAAGCTTTTCTTCGGCAGGTGTGCCCAACCAACCCAACGGCGGTTTGCGGCCAACATAAGTGACTTCATCCAGCCCGGCCACGCGTGCCGCCGCCAAAGCATCAATACCGCCAATGGCGCCCGACAGCAAATGCACCTGTGTATCGCCGGCCTGCGCGGCGGCTTCCAGCTGTTCGGGCAAACCCGGTGCCGATAGCGCGCCTATAGAGACCACCATGCAGGGAATCCCGGCCTTCAGTCCCGGCAGCACGTGCGTTTCAATGGCGCTATGACCGGCACACTCAACAATAAGATCAGGGCGGTCGTCATACGAAACATGATCGGACACCGTCACCGAAGCGGCATTCGGGCGTTGCGCCAACTCCTCTTTTATCGGCTGAACCAACTCGGCGGGCACCACGATTTGGTCAATTTCCAAACGGTTGTCGTCTGCAATCAAATCGAACACGGCACGACCAATAGCACCGAAACCAACCAAAGCGATACGTTCTACTGTCATTTTCTACCTTCGATTACGAATTCATTGTCATCGGTTCCGGCTGGTTCACCGGAGGCCCGGCAAATGCCGTCTTGAATTGACCGATGGACAGCATGTCGATCTCCACCATAAACGGCCCTTCTGTTGCAATAGCCGTTTGCAACACCTCACCAATGCTTTCCAGATTGCTGACGCGGGCGTGCGGAATGCTAAGCGACTCACACAATCCAGCATAATCGGGGGTATGCAGATCGACATAATGGCGCCGCCCGCCATATTGCGCATCTTGAATGTTCTTGATTACGCCATAGCCTTTATCGTTCATCAGAATAATGACCATATTGGCTTTCTCTTGCACAGCCGTGGCCAATTCACCCAAATTCAGAATGAAACCGCCGTCGCCGGCCAGACAATACGTTTTCTTGCCCGTGTGAGCTTGCGCCGAACCAATTGCCGCGCCAATGCCCATGGCCAAACCCTGGCCAATGCCCCCACCTAAGGCATGTACACCCGCTTTGGGGTCGAACAAATACAAATAACGGTTGCCCCATGTACTGTTGGACACCGTAACGTCGCGTACCCAATTGAAGTTCTGGCCGACGGCGGCTTGCAATGCCTCGACCAACGTGGAATACGGCCCCAAACCATCAACCAAACTGGCCACGGCAGCGCTTTTGGCCGCTTGTAAATCGCTTTGGAACTGGGCGTCAACGCGCATTTTTCCTTCCAGACGATCGGCCAGGCCTTCCAGCACCAAACGCGAATCGCCATGTACGAAGGCGTCGGTTTCGTAGCAACGCCCTTCACTGCCGGGATCGGCATCAACGCGATATAACGGGCGTGGCAGTTTCAATTGATACTTCAGTGTTTCATTACCACGCAAGCGTGAACCGACCACCACCATGGCGTCGCAGGTTTGATAAAACGCTTCAATCGGCTTATGCAAATTAAAGGCCCCCAGCGATTGCGGGTCGTTCTCGGGAACAATACCGCGCCCCTGTGTGCTGGTCACTACACAAAAACCCATTTTCATCAGGCGCTGAACTGCCTGGCCCGCATGACGCGCGCCGCCACCCAGCCACAATAAGGGACGCTTGGCCTGCAACAAACGCTCGGCCAAACGATCCAGTGAGGCTTCCGAGGGTTGATAAACCGGCACCTCCAGAGGGCGAAGGTCGGTGGGCATACTAATGAGCGCGCCTTGAATATCGATGGGGATTTCGACGCTTACCGGGCCGGTTGGTGCCGTCATGGCAATTTGTACTGCGTGCTTGATGGTACTGAGCGCCGTTTCCGCGCTGCGCACCCGGAAAGCGGCTTTGGACACGGCCTCTAGCATGGTTAGTTGATCGGGTGCCTCGTGAATATACGAAAGGCCCTGGTCTAGATACTGGCTCTCGATTTGACCCGTAATATGCAACATCGGGGTCCCCGCTGTTAAGGCTTCCACCATGGCACCCGCCGCATTGCCGGCAGCCGTACCTGTGCTGGTCAGGCAAACGCCCAACTCACCTGTGGTACGGGCATAGGAATCGGCCATATTGGTTCCGCCGGCCTCGCCGCGTGCGGGAACAAATCGCACAACACCGCGCTCGCCGAATGCGTCGAGAATGGGCATATTGTGAATGGAGATGACGCCGAATGCCGTTTTCACCCCGCATTCCTCAAGAAAGGCGGCTATCGCCGAGCCGACAGTTACTTCAACATTCTTTTTATGCATGGCGGGACACTCCTCCGGAAACGTCGATATGTGAGCCTGTTGTGTAAGAGGACAACGGCGTCGCAAGAAAAACAATGGCGCGGGCGGCTTCTTCAGGCCGCCCTAATCGCCCTAATTGAATATGTTTACGTTGTGCCAGCTCAAGAGACCATTGCTCCCAAGTCTGGCTTTTATCTTCGCGCGCCTCAAAGCGGCGGCGCCACTGGCCGGAATCGACCAGGCCCAGCAAGATACCGTTCACACGAATACCTTTGGGTGCAAACTCGGTAGCCAAAGACCGAACCAGGTTCATAATGCCGGCGCGCGCGGCCGAGGTTGCAACCATATGCGGTTCAGGCTGCGCCGCCAGCAATGAGTTCACGCACACAACAGCGGCCTCTTCCTGCGTTTCCAGATCGGGCAGAAACGTGCGCGTTGGGTGAATCACCGAGAAGAACTTCAAACGCAACTCTTCTTCCCAGGCCTGATTATCCGTATCGGCAAACGTAGACAAACGCCCTTGCCCAGCGTTGTTGATCAACATCGCGGGCTTGCCCAATTGATCGCGTACAGCCTGCGCAAACGCGTGAACATCGTCCGGATTCAAAACGTCGCATATTTGTGTCATGAAACGGCTCTGCGGGAAATCTTTACGCAGTTGAGCAGCAACCGACTCAAGTCGCTCGGCACTGCGGCCGCAAAAGGCAACGTGGGCGCCTTGCTCCAGCAACAGCTTTACTGTTGCCAGACCAATACCGGAACTGCCGCCGGTAACTACCGCCACTTTTCCTTCCAGGTTAATCATTGATACCTCTTCATTCGTAAACTTTTACACGCTTAATGACGGGATGCGGCCACGTGATCGAGCAGGCCCGACAAATCGTCGGCCGCCTCACACGCGCTGCGCGCTAATTCAGTGATGTTTTCGGGAGTATGTTTATTCCCGGAAACCGTGATGCCTAAAGCGGCAACCACTTTCCCTGCCTGCCCGAAAACGGGTACAGCCAGGGTGGAAATATTCGGCTCAAAATAGCCTTGATCAAACACGTAGTCGTGTGCCCGATCGGTTTGAATCAGGCGATACAGTTGCGCAACCGTTGCCGGTGTTTTCGGTGTGGCCGCCTGCAACTGCTCTTCGGGATAAAGCTGCTGCAGTTTTTCGAATGACAGGTCACGCAATAAAACACGGCCGAACAAGGTGGCGTGTGCGGGTAAACGGGTTCCCAGGTGAACCGTATTTGCATAGGGGGTTTGCACCACCGCACGGGCAACATACACCACGGAACGACCATCACGCACCACCAGATTGCATGAACAACCGGTGATATCGCGCAAGCGCTCAAGAATCGGACGCCCCAGTTCAGTAAGCTCTTTCGACGCCAGGCATTCGAACCCCAAACGAAGCGCGCCGGTACCCAAACGATAATCACGCCCGCTTTCATCTCGCTCAACCAAACCCAACTGCTCCAGTGTTGATAGCAAACGAAACACCGTAGAGCGGGGAATGGACAAGCGACGGGCAAGCTCCGGCGCCGACAGCACCGGCTCCCGGCGCGTAAAAGCCGTCAGAATACGCAAACCACGCTCCAACCCCGGGACCGTATAACGCTGAGCCGCCTCAAGGCGACCGAATTCATTCATGTTCACGCAACACCTCGAACATTCGACATGGCCTGATGAATTAAATCGGCGATCTGTTGCGGCTGTTCAATGTAACTGGCATGCCCCGCTCGCGAAATCAGATCAAACCGGAAGCCCATGCGCTTGGCAAATTCAGCCGATTGTTCGGGTGGCGTCACAATATCCGCATCGCCACAATAAACAAGCGTGTTCTGAGGAAAATCATCGGCATAACGATAAATATCGTCGCCGCAGAGCAGCTCAACCGCTTGTTTATATCCGCCTTCGTTAAGCTTCATGGCGTTTGCAGTCACGGCGTGTCGGTGAGCCTCTGAAGCAAACGCCGAGAGCAATCGGTTGGGCAAGGCTTGGGCAATGCCCTGCACGCCTTTCTCGGCCAGCGCCGCGAATCGGCCTGCTCGAACCTGATCGGATTTATCGGTACCACCGTAACCCAGCGCAGGACTGATTAACAAAAACTGCTTAACACGAGGGTCGTGTTGTTTTGCCAAGCCCGACGCCATGAGCGCACCCAGTGAATGCCCCACCACCAGGCAGTGCTCAACGCCCAACTCGTTTAACAAACATTGCAATTGGCGAGCATAATCAACCGCCTGCGGTTGAGCTTGCGCCAAGGAAGTGGAATGACCATAGCCGGGCGCATCCCAGGCGACAACCTGCATATCGTTCTGCAACAATCGGGCGCACTCCCGCCAGGAGTCGGCGCCCGAACTGATGCCATGCAAAAGTACAACCGTGTGAGCCCCCTGGCCGCAGCGACGCAAACCGATATCCCCCTTCCCTGTTTTCACAACCTCGTAAGTGAAAAAAGGGTCGGAAGAAGTCGGAGTATCACTGTTGGGAAAAGCCTGGGGCACGGGTCGTTCCTTTGTTTTGTAGAGATCAGCGCTTGATTTTCGACAAAGGATGCTCGGGCGGATAGGTTGGGATAATGGGCTTTTTAGCGCCCAGCATCACACACATCAACGCATCTTCGTCACCGATATTGATTTCTTCGCGGTAAACGCCCGGTGGAACTGAAACGAGGTCGCGATCGGTCAGAATGGTTTCAAAGCGTTCACCATCTTTCTCAAGCACCAGCTTCATCTTGCCGCGAATAACGAAGAACACTTCTTCAACGTCGGTGTGCAAATGAGACGGGCCAATGTGCCCGGCCGGGATAACCATGGTTGAAAACGTGAAGTTTTCCGAAGGGACGGTATTCACGTCTTGCGCCACGCCGGTACCACCGGTACCCACATAACGCATTTGAGCACGACGATACTTGGGGTCGTAATCAGCCTGGAACTTCAAGGCGTCCCAGTCGTATTTGCGCGTTGAATAACGTGCAATACGTGTTTGCATCCAATCTTCGAAACTGGCGCCTTCAGGACGCTCCCAGGAAGGTTTCTCACTTACTGCTTGTTCGCTCATAGAACTCACCTTTATGGTTAATGCATGACAAAGCCGCCATTGACAGCCATGACTTGACCTGTCACGAACCGTGACAGATCAGAAAGAAGAAAAGTAACCACACCACTGACATCGTCGGGGACTTGCTGACGCTGAATGGCCCGTTGTCCTTCATACAGCTCATGACGATGCTTAGGAACATATTCGGTTGCTTCAACCAGCGTTAATCCGGGTGCCACGGCATTGACCGTAATATTGTCGACACCCATTTCGCGCGCCATCGACCGACTCATTGCGATAACGGCGCCTTTGCTGGCAACATAGGCCAGCAGGTTCTGCGCACCCCACAACGATGTGTCTGAGGCCAGATTGACAATACTGCCGCGCCCCGACGCTTTCAGCGCAGGCCAGCAAGCGCGGCTCATCAACCAAGTGCCCCGCACATTCACCGCCATGACCTTGTCCCAAACATCGATATCCAGCTCATTCAAAGCTTTACCACCGGAATTGGTAATAGCGGCGTTATTGACCAGGCCGTCGAGCCCACCCAGCCATTGCGCCGCCTGCACCACACAATCGGTGATTGACTCCGGGCTGCTTTGGTCGAACACCACACTATGTGCCTGAATGCCTTCAGCGCGTAAATCTTCCGCTGCAGCATGCAATTCATTTGCCAGAATATCGGCAATCACCACTGCCGCGCCGGCACGCCCTGCATGACGGGCGAACTCCAGGCCAAGCCCCCGGGCACCGCCGGTAACCAAAACCCGGCGGCCTTTCAATAAACCTTGTGTTGCGATAGAAACTTGATCGGGTTGCATCCTGGTTTCCATTAAGCCGTAGTGGTTGTGATTTTCGGGATGTAATGCAAGCAACGACGCTCGGCCCAGACAACACCCGCGTAGGCCACGATCCCGATGATGGTCAGGCCGATAATGGCCACAAACACACCGGCCGTATTACCTTGGCCTTCAGAGTCGACCAGAAGGAAACCCAAACCTTGGTTGCCACCCACCAGTTCACCCACGGTGACACCAATAACAGCCAGCGTGGAACCGATACGCAAACCCGAAAATAAAGCCGGCAAAGACGAAGGAAACTCGACCAGGCGGAAAATTTGCAGCCGCGTTGCGTTCAACGTGCGAACCAGATTCACCATGTCGGGGTCAACCGTACGAATGGCCGACAACACATTGATCATGATGGGGAAGAACACAATCAGAATACCCACCAGAATCTTTGGGTAAATGGTGTAGCCCATCCACATCACGAACAAAGGGGCAAACGCCACTTTCGGTGCAATTTGCAGTGCCAGAATGTAAGGCGATAACACCGATTCCGTGGTGGGCGACAAACCCAGTACGACGCCAACAAACAACCCAAGCAGCGCACCCAGAAAAAACCCGATGACGACCTCAAGCGCGGTGATACCGAAATGCTCGAGCAAATTGCCGGTATTCCACATTCTGATGCCCTCTTCAACGACCGAGGAAAACACCGGCCAGATATAGGCCGGTGTTTCCAGCCACACCGGGATCCACTCCCAGGCGGCCAGCACCAGAATCAAAACAGCCAGGCTGCACAATGCGGTAAAAGTTTGTTTAGACACACCAGGTCCTCCTGTAGAGTGCTTTTTCGGTTTGGGCTGATTGAGCTTTTGCGAACGGGACATCCCTACAGGTTGGTTAACGCTGACCGTGGATGACTCCAAACTCATTGACCGCCTCCAACGAATTGGTTGGTGTACAGCTCGTTGAGCGGCGTTTCAGTATTCACAATACCTTCAGATACATAGAACTTTTGTACGTTGGCCAGGCGCTCGGGATCCATTGTTCCGGGCACTTCCTGGTTTGCATAAACGTATTCGTTGTACAGGTCGAACACCTGACGCACCTGATCTTCCTTACCCTTGAACGCTGGGTTTGCCTCTACATACGATGCGACGGCCTTATCGGTTTCGTTCATGATCAGCGTCATGCCTTTCAGCGTGGCACGAACCATTTTCTGAATGAGTTCAGGATTGTTCTTGATTGCTTCATCAGAGGCCAGAATAGCCTGGGCCATACTGTTGAAACCCTCTTCGCGCGGCATAATATGAACTTTGGTTCCGGCAGCGCGAGCGCTTACAACCCAGTCGGGCACACCCGCCATCACTTCCGACTTTCCGGATGCAAATAATTGCCATACACCAGCGGGGCCGGCTGCCTGAATATCGGCATCATCGCGCGACAACCCAGCTTTACGCATCGTACCCAGCAAAGAGTAGTAAGTGGTGTCGGTATAGGCCATAACCGAGATCACTTTGCCTTTCAATTCAGCGGGCTTGTTTACCGGCTTATCGGCATGAGAAGCAATCAGCGTTAACGAGCCTGCGCCCAATACGGCTACAGACTTAACGGGCACACCGTTGGCACGCACAATAATTGAAGTGTCACCAATGGCGCCGCCGATAACGGCGTTGCCGGCACCCACTTGCTTGGCGACATCAACACCGCCTTTGCCGGTCACGAACTCAACTTCAAGCCCCTCGTCGGCGAAATAACCCTGATGCTGAGCGATCAGCCAAGGCGCAAAAGCGGGGAGCGTTTTAGGCGCAGGCAACAAATACGTTACCTTTTGCAGATCTTTACCTGCTTCAGCTGCCAACGCGGCGGTTGTGGAGAAAAGCGAACATGCGCCCAGCGCGGTAATGGCGAATAGTTTTTTCATTATGTCCTCCGGATCGTAGTAAGTATCGGAATTTCAAAAAAGGAACAACGGGTACCACCTGATTGCTTAATGAGCCAATTCTTCTTTGCCAATTTTCAGCAGGTCCATTAAGCGCCCTTGCAAGGGGCCAACTTCTGGTAACTTGCGCCGCTCGAGTGGGTTCTCGCGCAGCGGAAGATCGATAACGATTTCCTCAATAATGGTGCCGGGCCGCTCACTCATGACCAGCAGACGGTCGGACAGGGCAATAGCCTCGACCAGGTCGTGGGTAATGAAAAGCGCTGTGCGCTCTTTCTCGTACAACATCTGAGCCAGATCTTGCTGAAGCACCATTTTGGTTTGGGCGTCGAGCGCCGAAAAGGGTTCATCAAGCAACATAACGTGCGGATCGACGGCAAGCGTACGTGCCAGCGCAGCGCGTTGACGCATCCCACCCGACAGTTGGTAAGGGTAGTGCTTTTCAAACCCCTTAAGGTGGCACTTATACAGAAGCTCGTGTGCGATCTTCATGCGTTCGGCTTTGCCGACACCGGCAATTTCAAGCCCTAACGCCACGTTATCTTCAATGGTGCGCCATTGCATTAGCAAATCTTTTTGCAGCATGAAAGCCACTTCACGCACAGGCCTGGTTACCAGCTTGCCACCCACGTAGACCTCGCCTTCGGTAGGCTGATACAGGCCGGAGCCCATATTCAACAAAGTACTTTTGCCACAGCCTGAAGGCCCGATAAGCGAAACCACTTCCCCCTTCTTGATAGACAGGGAGACATCGGTAACGGCGGTGATAGGTTTGGATGTCTGTCGATCAATGAACGACTTGGTGACATCACGGAATTCAATTTCGACCATGAGCGGTGCGCTCCTTAGCGATGTTTTATATATGAACTGACGTTTTGCTCTTTAAACAGACTTTATCCGCTTGACGGGTCTGAATATATTAGGGAAAACCCTTTGCGTTGCCTGAAAATTGATATAAATCAACAATTCAAGCGATATTTATCTGCAAATATAAATAATGAAATTGCTTTTATTTCAATGACTTATTGTTATCGGATAAAATAAACATAGGGTTTTTACTTATGGATCGTTATTTAGGCCACCCCTACACTAACCTTATGTAAAACACTGTTTAATATATGGAACACAGCGTTGACATGGGATTCTATCGCAAACCATGTCAACGTGTTACCCATACTACGGAGCCGGCATGGCGTCTGACACCACACTATTAACCGTCTTTCTGAAACACGATCAGTCGCAGAACCTGGACACCATTCAAGGCAAACTCAAAGCCGCCGAATGGTGGGATCGCTTTCCGCCTGAAGGTGTTGAAATTGTGTCCTGGACGGTTGCCATGGGGTTTGGACAAATCGTCACGCTACGCGCTCCGCCTCACTTACTTCCGGTTGTGAATGTCGAACTTGAACGTTCGGCGTGGGGCGTATTCACCACCGAATGTTTTCCCACTTATGACTTTATCCCAGTACGCGAACGAATCAAGGAACGCGTGCGCAACGGAGGCCAATAATGCAAGACCGCTACCTCACCCCTTGTTATCTTGATCCCCATCAGGCTCGCAGTCATGAGCCCACCGCATACGAAAACCTGTTGGGCGACAGTATTGAACGTGCTTTTGGTTCCGGTATTACCGAACTCGATGCACTCGTCACCTTTTTGAACGACCAAGGGCCCCAGCCACAAACGGCTGATAACTGGACAACAGATAATCTGGCTGAAGAGCTCAAGCGTCTCGCCAACGACTAACGAGATCAATAGGACATTCCATGAGTACAGCAACTGCAAACCGCGCGGAAACCGAAGCGCAAGTTGAGAAAATCCTGACCGATGGCCTGAAAGATTACTGGCACGCCATTTGTCCGTCGCATTTTGTTAAAGACACGCCGGTATCATTGCGCCGCCTGGGTCGCAAACTGGTGCTTTGGCGTGATGCCGACAACAAAGTACATTGTCTTGAAGATCATTGCCCCCATCGTGGCGCCCCACTTTCTTTCGGCATTCCGCTGGGTAACAAAATTGCCTGCGGCTACCATGGCGTCGAAGTCAGTTGCGACGGCACCGTCGTCTCTGTCCCCGGCAACCCCGGCTGTAAGTTGGAAGGTTCGCGTCCCACACGGGCGTTTCACATACAGGAAAGCGCCGGTGCAATTTTCATGTACAACTCGTCTGAAAACATCGACGAACCTCCTCCACTGGTATTGCCCGAACAGCTGACATCCGGCGAATATTCCGCCTTCCTGTGCTACACGGAATGGCGCGGCGGCTATCGCTACGTGATCGACAACGTCATGGATCCCATGCACGGCACGTATCTGCACAAGCAGTCGCATAGCATGTCGGTGGGCGCGCGCTCAGCCGAATTTCAACTGCGCGATACCGATACGGGCTTTATTTTCGAGAAGGCCGGCCAGCGTGACGTTAACTTCGACTGGTCGGAATGGGCCGACACCGGGCTAATCTGGCTGCGACTGGAAATTCCCTACCCCAAAACTGGTGGCCCTGGCGGTAATTTCGGCATTATCGGCTGCTACACCCCTATTTCTCCCGATATCACGGCGGTATTCCACTGGCGCGTTCGCAAAGTTGAAGGCTGGCAGCGCGACGCCTGGCGTTTCCTTTACAAAAATCGTTTGGAAGCACGTCATTGGACGGTTCTGGAGCAAGACCGCGTAGTGCTCGAGCAAATGGAATCGGACGCGAACCAACGCGAACACCTTTATCAGCATGATGTCGGGGTCACCCGCGCACGCCGGCAACTACGCAAACTGGCGACTGATCAATTGAACCGGGGTGTTCTGTAGTGGCCATGGTGCCAAATCAGAACGGGAACGTGCGGCACATCAACGTGCCGTCTGTTCCTGAACCGCCCAACGCAACCTGGTCGAACTGTTTGGTTATCGGGCAGGAAGTGGTCATGTCGGGCGTGACCGCCAATCCGGCGGTGAACGACCAAGGCGAAACCTTGAGTACGCAAGATCAGGGCACTCGTATTATGGAGCGCATCCGCGCCATGCTGCAGGCGGCCGGTGGCGATTTGCACAATATCTACAAACTGGTTGTTTATCTAACGAACGCAGAAGATAAAGCCCTGGTTTCCGAGTTGCGCAAACACTATTTCACTGGTACTTTCCCGTGCTCCACGCTGGTTGAGGTGAGTGCGTTTGCTTTTCCGGGCCTCAGTATTGAAATCGACGCATTTGCCCGGCTTGATATTGACTTAAGGCAAGCGCAAACCCGTTAATGCTTTACAGGGATGATTTCTACTGAATATGGCGGCTAAAGATACAGAAAAATATGCAGTGCCCGGACTTGAGCGCGGTCTACGCATACTCAGTGAATTTTCCCGCCAAACCCCTACGCTCACCGCGCCGGAACTGGCTCGCCGTCTCAGCGTGCCTCGTACAACCATTTTTCGGCTACTGGTCACGCTGGAAAATCTGGGGTTTGTTGAAAGACTGAACAACGGACGCGATTACCAATTAGGCACAGCGGTGCTTCGGTTGGGCTTTGAGTATCTGGCATCTTTATCCATTACTGAACTTAGCCGACCTATTCTGGAACGTCTGCGCGACGACACCGGCTACTCATCCAATTTAGTCATTCGAGACCGACGCGACATTGTTTATATCCAGAAAGTAGCACCGGCATCGGTATTCAGCAGCTCGGTGCATATCGGTACGCGACTTCCGGCACACGCAACCGTCTTGGGCCGGGTATTGCTCAGCCATCACAGTTTTGAACAATTACAGGCACTTTATCCGGAAGAGCGACTTCAAGCGCACGGGCCTAACACGCCGGCAACCACACATGATCTTTACACTTTGCTTCAAAAAGACAAAGCCAGGGGTTATGTGATGGAAGAAGGTTTCTTCGAAACCAATATTTCAACGATTGCCGCACCGGTGCACGATGAGTCGGGCGTCGTGGTTGCCGCACTGGGCTTAACGGTACCCAATTTGCGCATACCGGAAGCCGAGCGCGAACGGCTTATTGAAAGGGTAAAAAACGCGGCACGATCACTCTCGGTTTCATTGAACTACAGCGGCGCATGCGCTTGAATACACCCAGCTAATCTCAGGCGCTGCCGTCGCAACATCTAATTTCCGATAACGCCCGGGCCGCTTCACACACTGCTTTTTGAGCCTGTACTTCCAGCGTTTCATCTTCAATAAAAATTTGTTCCGGACCGACTACACTTAATGCACCTACCGCATCGCCGTCGGCGTTCTTAATTGCAGCGGCGCAAGCATTAATCCCTTTCTCCAACCGAGATCGGCTCCAAACATAGCCCGTTTCGCGAATATTGTCTATTTCCTGCATCCATCTATCGAAATCGGGAATGGGCTTCGATGCCGAAGGGCCGAACATGAGGTTTAACTCATCGTTGGAACGGCTTGCCAACACCGCTTTTCCCGGCGCCAGTTGCCAGGCCGTCACCCTGCTACCCAGCGTTATATGGCTCACTAATCCTGCGGGCGGCATTTCCCGTAACAAGTACACCATATCAGTGCCATCCAACACGGTGTAATAAACCGAAATGCCCAAGGAATGACAAATGGACTGCGCATAACGCCTAACCACCGACATGAAATCATTGTGACCCAATGTGGTGGCCGACAAAGCCAGAAAACGCAGGCTAACCCGGTGGCCGCCGGACGGCAGACGTTCAATCATGCCCTCTTGTTCCAGCGTGGCCAGCAAACGCGTGACGGTTACGCGATTCACATCGATCAGCCGCCCAACTTCGCTTAAGTTACCGGTATTGCCGCCTTGCGCAATATATTCGAGCAACCGCAAACCGCGCACCATGGGGGTGACCAAAGCACCGGTTTCCTGGCCCACTTGTTCACCGCGCCCCACTGACTCTTTTGCCATTTCTACCTAACCCAATTTAACCGACCACGCATCATAGCCGTAAACCCAATCGGCATTGGTGCCCGATTTCAACCAATTATTGCCACGCGACGCAATTTGTATTTCCGCCGTACGATCGTGGCGCGCTTTCTGATAAGCATCGAATGCCGCAGTAGGTTCGACAAAATCATTGGAACTGAGACAGCGCGCCAACACGACGGCATCCTCAATAGCTTGCCCGGCGCCTTGCGCCATGAACGGCATCATGGGGTGGCATGCATCGCCCAGCAACACCAGCCGCCCTTTGTGCCACAAAGGTAGTGGGTCGCGCACATACAGTGCCGACTTCAGCACCGAATCACAAGCATCAAGCAATGCACGCGCTTCTTCATGAAAATCAACGTAATGCGACCGAAGCTCGCTTACCTCGCCCGGTGCAGTCCAGGATTCCAGATGCCAGCCCTCCTGTGGCGTCGTCGCGAAAATAAACAAGTCTTTACCTTGATTAAGCGGGAAGGAAACAATTTGCACTTCGGGTTGTTTGCCCCACCACTTGGTAAAGCTATCAAGATTCGGCAAATGACCCAGCTTCGCAACCGGTACCACGGCGCGGTAGGCCACCACACCCGTAAATTCCGGCTGCTCCGGCCCAAACATGGCGGTACGCACGGTGGAATGAATACCGTCGGCGCCAATCAGCACATCCACCTGTTCCTGGCTGCCGTCATCAAAATGAACCGTGACGCCGTTCGCCTGGTCGTCGACGCGAGCCACTTTTTTGCCCAGTTTCACCGTACCGGGTTGAACGCCTTCTTCCAGCGCAGACATGACATCGGCGCGGTGCAACGTAAGCTGGGGCGCACCGTATTTTTCTTGCGCCGCCTCGGCCATTTCAATACGCGAGGTTTCTTCGCCGGTGTAGCCGTCCCGGCTGATACGATAACGTGGCCGTGCCGCCGTTTTGCGCAATGCTTGGCCAACCCCCTGCCCCAGGCCGTCTATTGCTCGAACGGCATTCGGCGTTAAGTTAATGTCGGCGCCTACGCGTGCAAATTGCTTTGCCTGCTCAAACACCACCACCTCTTTTCCGGCCTGCTGCAATGCAATGGCAACACTCAGCCCGCCGATGCCCGCACCTGAAACCCCAATACGTTTTGTCATGCCTCACCCTCATGATCAAAAATGAACAGTATGTTCATAATTTAACCTTTCTTGCGTCAGTACGTCAACGAAAATAGGCAAGGCAACCTGTTTAAGACAAAAAAACAGCCGGGTAACCCCGGCTGTATTCAAAAACCTAAGCGCACGCAAACAACGTTTTAGCGATCGTCGGCACCGGTATTCAAACTGGCTTGCGCCAAAGCCGCTTTTCCGCGGGTTTGGCTTAAACGATCGAGATAGGCCGCATCGACGTCGCCGGTAATATACTCCCCGTTAAAACAAGAAGACTCGAACTGCGTCATCGCCGGATTCAGGTCGCGCAAGCTACGCTGTAAATCGACCAGCTCTTGATAAACCAAACCATTGGCGCCAATTTCACGCGCAACATCGTTCGGTTCGCGCTCGAAAGCGATGAGTTCCGATTGCGTCGGCATATCAATCCCATACACGTTTGGAAAACGAACGGGTGGCGCGGCAGAGGCAAAAAACACTTTGTTCGCTCCGGCCTCGCGCGCCATATCAACAATTTGTCGGCTGGTCGTGCCACGAACGATCGAGTCGTCGACAAGCAGCACGTTTTTACCTTTGAACTCCATATCGATTGCGCTGAGTTTTTGACGCACCGACTTCTTTCGCACCGCCTGCCCGGGCATAATAAAGGTGCGGCCGACGTAGCGGTTTTTAATGAACCCCTCACGGTAATTCAGGTTCAGGCGCGCAGCCAATTGCATGGCCGAAGGGCGAGAGGAGTCAGGAATGGGCATGACAACATCGATTTCACCCAAACGCAATGATTTGGCGACGTTATCAGCCAGGTATTCACCCATATGTAAACGCGCATCGTAAATGGAAACCCCATCCATCAAGGAGTCGGGGCGAGCAAAATAAACGTATTCGAATAGACATGGCGTTAAGCGCGGTGATTCCGCACATTGACGACTGCTTAAATTGCCGTCTTCATCGATAATAATGGCCTCGCCGGGCTGCACATCACGCACAAATGTGTAACCACATCCGGTTAGCGCCACGGATTCCGAGGCAACCATCCACTCCACACCCTGTTCCGTTTCCTGGGTTCCCAGACACAGGGGACGCACGCCAAACGGATCGCGAAACGCCACCATGCCGAAACTGGCGATTTGAGCAATCACGGCGTACGCACCGCGCGTGCGCCGATGTACGGCCGCTACCGCTTCGAATACAGCGGACTCGTCGAGCGACACACCCGTTGAAGCGCGCTGCAACTCATGGGCGAAAATATTCAACAAGACTTCGGAGTCTGAGTTGGTATTAATATGGCGACGATCAATGCGGAACAGTTCTTCGCGCAGCTCACGCCAATTGGTAAGGTTGCCGTTATGCACAAAGGTAATACCAAACGGCGCATTAACATAAAAAGGTTGTGCCTCGTCGACGCTGTCGCTGGAACCGGCGGTGGGATAACGTACCTGGCCCAAACCGCTGTTACCCGGCAAAGAACGCATATTGCGCGTGCGAAATACATCGCGTACCAGGCCATGCGCTTTATACATGCTGAAGAACTGGTCGTAGGATGTGGCAATGCCTGCAGCGTCCTGGCCCCGGTGCTGCAAAAGCAGCAAACTATCGTAAATGGTTTGGTTCACTGGATTGCGGCCGACAATCCCTACAACTCCGCACATGTTTTCAATTCCCGAAATAACTACTTAATAAGGCAACCAGGACCCCAACGAGGGTGGAAGAACCTGCTTTACCGCTTGAACCCCTTGCACTGCAAGTGGCGCGAAGCGGGCATCGCGCCACCACGGCTCACGCGGCAGTTCGGTGTAGCCGCCAAGGGCCACCAAAACCAACACAATAATGACACCGCGACACAATCCGAACAGTCCACCCAGGCCGTGATCGGCCGGTGTCAGACCCGTTTTCTTGATAAAAGTGGCCAGGGTAATATTCACCAAGCCCACCAAAAGCAACACAACGATAAAAACCGCAGCATAAGCTACCGCAGTACGAAGAAGATCATTTTCAAGGTAAGGGGATAACCACACCGACACCCTGGGGCCCCACCATACCGCTGCAATAAAGGCGGCCAGATAGGCAATAAGGGAAAGCAATTCTTTAACCAGGCCACGCAGCAACCCCAAACAGGCCGAAACCCCCAGAATTGCGAGCAGGATGTAATCGAAACTGGTCACTTGCTGGAAATAAAGCCGTTGTCGTAACCCAAGGCGCGCAAACGGGTCTGTGCAGCCTGGGCGGCTTCACGCGATGGGAAAGGCCCTACACGTAACCGGTATGTGGGCTTACCCCCGGACATGGCCCGCTCCACAAAAGCATTGGTCACGCCCGCCTCGAACAGTTTGTCACGTCGAGCATTGGCATCTTGCTCTGTGGTGTAGGCAGCGATTTGCAGAACAAAACTGCCCGTGTCGTTTTGTGCCGTCTGGCCGCCACCTGCGCCGGGTGGCGGCCTTCCTTCAAGCAGAGCCAATGCCACCGCGCCGTCGTCGGAGCGTGTGTTACGAGGTGGTTCCTGTTGTGCTTGCGCGTTTGTATTGGTAGCGCTTTGCGCGCGTTCTGGCGTTGATTCGAGCTTGCGCGTTTCAGACTCATCATTATTGTCGACAGGAGGAGGCTGACTTGCGGACGAAGAGGTTGAGCCGGTTGCCGGCTCTGAGGTTTGCTGCAACTGTTGAGAACCCGAAGAAGCCTCGGGATAGGCCCCATTATTGGCGCTATCCGCAGGCGCGGGGATATCCACCCGCTCGATCGTGATTGAACCGGTACTGTTACCGGACTGGGCAAGCTGCCCTTCGGGCGACGACGCAACCGGTGGCAGCACAATAGGCTGCAGCGCGTCGTTGGCCGGCGGGTTGGTATCAATAAGCATGGGTACCACGATCACCGCCGCCACAACCAAGACCAAAGCCCCTACCAAACGCCGGCGTGCCCGCACGCGCAGTTCGTTTGCCTGGGAATCCGTCGTGGAACGGCCTGATTTACGGCGGTCGGAAGCCGACCCTGAATCACGAGAAAATAAACCCATGTAACAACCCTGATTGGCCAAACGATGAATGCGGCGGGAGGTGCGTGTTAATGCGCCTTGCGACCGAGTTCCCTCAGTATCGGGCCAACAGTGTGAAATGACCCGAATACAAGAATTCTATCATTCTCTGCGGCCTGATTCTGAGCTGCTTTAAATGCTTGTACCGGATCATCAAAAACGGCAGTCGTAACGACCTCGTCAGCCGGACGCGAGGCGGTTAGATTTTCAACGATCTGCGCCAGCTCTTTACCCGGCGCGGCTCTGGGGCCGTCGATATCAGCGCAATACCAGTGATCCACTTTATCGACGAGTTTTTGCAATGTTGCTTCTATATTCTTATCTTTGAACATGCCAACCACTGCATGGGTATAGGGATAAAAGGGCATGTTATCCAGATTCTGTGCAAGCACTGCCGCCGCATGAGGATTATGGGCTACATCCAATACCACAACCGGTGAACCCGGCAATATTTGCATACGCCCAGGCAGCGAAACCTGAGCCAGACCGATTCGAATAGCCTGTTGAGGTACCGCCAGCCGTGGGTGTAACGCTTCGATAACCGCCAGCGCCGCGCTTGCATTCAATAGTTGATTCGCTCCCCGCAAAGCCGGGTACGCCAGGCCCGGACGGCGCTTGTCGCGACCTCCGTATGCCCATTGCTGACGATCACCGGAATAATTGAAATCGCGCCCGAACAGCCAAAGATCTGCACCAATTGCCTTTGCATGATCAATCAGTGTTTGGGGAGGCACAGGATCGGCACAAATAGCCGGGCAATTGGCACGAAAAATATGTGCCTTCTCAAACGCGATCTGGTCGCGTGTGTCACCCAGCCATTGCATGTGGTCAAGATCGATACTGGTAACAACCGCGCAATCGGCGTCGAGCATATTGACTGCATCGAGACGACCGCCCAGCCCAACCTCAAGAATCGCGACATCGACTTTGGCATCGGTGAACGTCAATAGTGCGGCCAACGTTGCAAATTCAAAGTAACTCAATGACACATCGGCGCGTGCGGCTTCAATACGCGCAAACTGCTGAACGATTTGAGTATCGTCGACGATATTGCCGTTCACCCTGATTCGTTCGTTGAAGTCGATCAAATGGGGCGAGGTATAGAGCCCTACTTTATAACCGGCTGCAACCAAAATTGCCTCCAGCATGGCGCAAGTGGAGCCTTTTCCATTGGTTCCGCCCACCGTAATGGTGACACACGGCAGTGTATGAACACCCAGTCGCTGCGCAACCGTTGTAATACGTTCGAGCCCAAGATCTATTTTCTTGGGGTGAGTGGTTTCAAGATGCGTCAGCCAGTCCTGTAAAGGACTGGCTGCAGTTAAAGAAGAAGACATGTTGCGATTTCTTTATTTCTTTCTTTGCGGGGGTAAGTCGGTACAACTGCCATGCGCGACTTCCGCCGCCATGCCGATTGACTCACCTAACGTAGGATGCGGATGAATCGTTTTGCCGATATCGACCGCATCAGCACCCATTTCAATGGCCAAAACCACTTCACCAATCAGGTCGCCTGCATGGGTGCCGACGATGCCGCCACCCAGAATTCGCCCGGTTTCGGCATCAAACAGCAACTTGGTAAAGCCCTCGTCGCGGCCATTTGCAATGGCTCGTCCCGATGCAGCCCAGGGAAACAGCCCTTTATCCACTTTAACGCCTTCCTTGCGGGCTTCGTCTTCTGTGATCCCTACCCAGGCAATTTCAGGGTCGGTATAGGCCACCGACGGAATAACACGTGCATCAAAGAAGCTCTTTTTGCCGGCTATTACTTCGGCCGCCACGTGCCCTTCATGCACTGCCTTATGCGCCAACATGGGTTGACCCACAATGTCGCCAATGGCGTGAATATGCGATACATTCGTACGCATCTGACGGTCAACTTCAATGAAGCCACGTTCGGTTACCTGCACACCGGCGTGTTCGGCGCCGATACGGCCTCCGTTCGGCGCACGGCCAACGGCCTGCAGCACAAGGTCGTAACATTGGGGTTCAGAAGGTGCGTTCTTACCTTCGAAGGTCACCCAAATACCGTCTTTATCTGCTTTCGCATCAACGGTTTTGGTCTCCAGCATAATATGGTCGAAACGTTCGGCATTCATTTTCTCCCAAACTTTCACCAAGTCACGATCGGCTCCCGGCATTAAGCCCGACAGCATTTCAACGACGTCAAGACGGGCACCCAAGGCGGAATAAACGGTACCCATCTCGAGACCGATAATGCCACCGCCCACAATTAGCATGCGCTTTGGTACTGACGCCAGTTGCAGGGCACCGGTTGAGTCGACCACCCGTGGATCGTCGGGTAAAAAGGGCAATTTCACCGACTGGCTGCCGGCGGCAATAACGGCCGAAGCGAACTTGATGGTTTGCGTGCCGTCTTTTGTTTCCACCTGCAAATGATGCGGATCAACAAACTGCCCCGACCCTGTCACCACCGTGACCTTTCGTGCCTTGGCCATGCCGGCCAAACCATTGGTAAGCTTGGAAACCACGCCGTCTTTATGAGCACGCAAGGCATCCAGGTCGATTGACGGCTCACCAAACTTGATGCCATGTGCTGCCAACGATTGTGCTTCTTCCAGTACCGCTGCAGTATGCAACAAAGCTTTCGACGGAATGCAACCCACGTTCAGGCAAACCCCGCCCAGTGTGCTGTAACGCTCAACCAGCACCACCTTCAGACCAAGATCGGCCGCGCGAAAAGCAGCGGAATAGCCGCCAGGCCCCGCACCCAGAACCAATACATCACAATCGAGATCGGCTGAACCTGAGAACCGACTGGCGGAGGGTGCTGCTGAACCGATTGCGGTGGCCGACGATGATGACGATGCTTTCTGTGCTGTACTTTCAGAATCCACCTTGCTTTTATTGCTATCAACTCGACCTTGCTCTGCTTTGTCATCAGCGCTTGAGGCTGCATCCGGCGTTTTCTCAGAAGCTTGTGCTTCTATTTCGGCAATAACGGCACCTTGCGCCACTTTATCGCCTACCTTGATCCGCAGCTTCACAACTTTGCCGCCTTTGTCGGCCGGAATTTCCATGGATGCTTTGTCGGATTCAACCGTGATCAAGCTCTGTTCCGCCTCGACGGTATCGCCCTCACTAACCAAGACTTCAATGACCTCAACTTCATCGAAGTCGCCGATGTCCGGCACTTTCAGCTCATACTTGCTCATATTCGGCCCTTATAAAGCGATACGGCGGAAATCTGACAACAATTGCCCCAGATACGCGTTGAAGCGTGCAGCGGCGGCACCATCAATCACGCGATGATCATAGGAAAGCGACAACGGCAACATTAACCGCGGCTGAAATGCGCTGCCATCCCATACCGGCTGCATACTCGAGCGCGAGACCCCCAGAATGGCCACTTCGGGTGCATTAATAATGGGTGTGAAATCTGTTCCACCAATGCCGCCCAGCGAGGAAATCGAGAACGTTCCTCCTTGCATTTGCGCCGGCGACAACTTGCCGTCGCGCGCCTGGGCCGCCAGGTCAGACATTTCACGCGCAAGATCCAAAATACCTTTCTGGTCGGCATCGCGAATAACCGGCACCACCAAACCATTGGGTGTATCAGCGGCAAAACCAATATGGTAGTACTGCTTCAAGACCAGGTTATCGCCGTCAAGCGATGCGTTGAACTCGGGAAACTTCTTCAAAGCCGCCACGCAGGCTTTGATAAGGAACGCCAGCATGGTGACCTTTACACCAGACTTCTCGTTCTCTTTATTCAGCTGTTTGCGCAATGACTCAAGGTCGGTGATGTCGGCTTCATCGTTATTCGTAACGTGGGGGATCATGACCCAGTTGCGATGCAGATTGGCGCCCGATAACTTCTTGATGCGCGATAAAGGTTTACTTTCCACCGGCCCGAATTTGGCAAAGTCCACCTTCGGCCAGGCCAGCACCTGAAGCCCGCCGCCCGCGCCGGACGCGACACCCGTTCCGGCACCGGTACCCGCTACAGCTTGCTTCACGAATTGGCGCACGTCATCGGCCAGAATGCGACTTTTCGGACCGGAACCTTTAACCTGCGCAAGATTCACACCCAGCTCGCGTGCAAACTTTCTGACGGAAGGTGACGCATGCGGCAAATCGCGTAACGGACGCTTGTCCTCTTCAAAAGCCTGGGTGGGTGATACGCGCGGTGTTTGGCCCGCCTCTTCGGCTGACGCTTCATCACGCGGTTCAGACTTCTCTTCCTGTTCAACAGGTTTGCTTTCTGTGTCTGATGACGCTTTCGACGCTTTGGCTGGCACCTCTGACGATTTGGCACCGCCCGAACCTGTTACGGCAAGCTCCAGAATTTCCGTTCCTTTGCTGACCTTATCGCCCACTTTCACTTTCAGTGATTTAACCGTACCCGACTCAGACGATGGAATTTCCATTGAAGCTTTATCGGACTCAACGGTAATCAGGCTCTGCTCAGCTTCGACCGAATCACCTTCATTGACCAGCACCTCGATGACTTCAACTTCGTCGAAGTCGCCGATATCGGGGATAACAACAGTTGCCGAACCACTTGCACCTGATGAGGCTTGCTGCGCGGGTTCGCGCTCTTTCCGACCAGAGTCGGCAGTCTTCGAATCTGAAGCGGAATCCGCTTTCGGCTCATCAGGATCGGCTTTAGGTGCGTTTTCCGCTTCTTTCTTATCAGCCGGCTTCGGCGCTTGCGCGCTTTCCAGCTCAAGAATGACCGACCCCTCGTGAACCTTGTCACCTACCTTGACTTTAAGTGACTTGACCTTGCCCGAGGCCGACGCGGGAATTTCCATAGAGGCCTTGTCCGACTCCACGGTAATCAAACTCTGTTCCGCCTCGATGGTGTCACCTTCGGATACCAGCACCTCGATCACTTCGACATTATCGAAATCTCCGATGTCCGGCACTTTGACTTCAACGATATTGCTCATGACGACTCCCCTGCTCAGGCGTATTGTGGGTTGGCTTTATCGGGATTGACTTCATACTTCTTGATGGCCTGGGACACTTTGGAGAGCGGAATTGCACCCTCGTCCGCCAAAGCACGCAATGCCGCCAACACAACGAATCGACGATCCACTTCGAAATGTTCACGCAGCTTGTAACGGAAATCGGAACGCCCGAAGCCGTCGGTACCCAACACGTTGTAGGAACGACTTTTAGGCACGAAGGGTCGAATCTGGTCAGCGAACAGTTTTACGTAATCCGTTGAAACCACAATCGGGCCACTGGTTTTTTCAAGTTGCTGCGTTACGTAGGGAACAGGCAAATCTTTGCGTTCGGGATGCAAAAGACGCTCGCGTTCGCAATCGAGGCCGTCGCGACGCAATTCAGTGAAACTGGTCACACTCCAAAGATCGGAGCTTACGCCCCAATCTTCCAGAAGCATGTCCTGAGCCGCCATGACTTCGCGCAGAATCGTTCCCGACCCCATCAGTTGAACACGCAACTTGTCTTTCTCTTTGCCGTTGCTCTGAAGCTTGTACATGCCGCGAATAATGCCGTCTTCGTCACCCTGCTTCAAACCAGGGTGGGCATAATTTTCGTTCATGATCGTAATGTAGTAGAAGACGTTTTCCTGGTCTTCAACCATGCGTTTCATGCCGTGCTGAATAATCACTGCCAATTCGTGCCCGAAAGCGGGGTCGTACGACACGCAGTTGGGAATAAGCGACGACATAATGTGGCTATGGCCGTCTTCATGCTGCAGACCCTCGCCGTTCAAGGTTGTACGGCCTGCAGTACCACCCATCAGGAAGCCACGTGCCTGCATGTCGCCCGCAGCCCACGCCAGGTCGCCGATACGCTGGAAACCGAACATGGAGTAGTACACGTAGAACGGCACCATGATGCGGTTGTTGGTGGAATAAGACGTTGCCGCGGCAATCCAGGAACTGAATGCGCCCGCTTCGTTAATGCCTTCCTGCAATAACTGGCCGTTGGCCGCTTCTTTGTAATACATCACCTGGTCTCTATCGACCGGTTCGTACTTCTGCCCTTCCGGCGCATAAATACCAATTTGGCGGAACAAGCCTTCCATACCAAAGGTTCGTGATTCATCGGCCAAAATGGGCACAACACGCGGCCCTAAGGCCTTGTCACGCAATACCTGGTTCAACACACGCACAAACGCCTGCGTCGTTGAGATTTCACGGCCCTCGGCAGTCGGCTCAAGCGTTGCCTTGAAGGCATCGAGCTGTGGCGCCTTGAACGATTCATCGGAACGCATGCGGCGCTTGGGCAAATACCCTCCCAAGGCCTCACGGCGTTCGTGCAAATATTTCATCTCCGGTGAGTCGTCCGCCGGCTTCACGTAAGGCACTTCTTCCAGCTTGTCGTCGGGAACCGGGATGTTGAAACGATCACGGAATTCACGAATGGCATCGATGTCCAGCTTCTTCTGCTGGTGAGTCGGATTCTTGGCCTGGCCCGCATCACCCATGCCATAACCTTTAATCGTTTTTGCCAGAATCACCGACGGCTGACCTTTGTGGCTTGAGGCCGACTGGAACGCGGCATAAACCTTATAAGGGTCATGTCCACCCCGGTTAAGGCGCCAAACATCTTCGTCGCTCATGCGGCTTACCAGTTCGAGCAGCTTGGGATGCTTGCCGAAGAATTTTTCACGGACATACGCGCCGTCGTTGGCTTTATAGGTTTGATACTCGCCATCGACGGTTTCTTCCATAATCTTGCGCAAAATACCTTCTTTATCGCGCGCCAGAAGCGGATCCCAATAGCCACCCCAAATCAGCTTGATGACATTCCAGCCACTACCGCGGAACTCGCCTTCAAGCTCTTGAATAATTTTGCCATTGCCGCGCACAGGGCCGTCGAGACGTTGCAGGTTGCAATTCACCACAAACACAAGGTTATCGAGGTTCTCGCGAGCAGCCATACTGATGGCGCCCAAGGACTCGGGCTCGTCCATTTCACCGTCGCCGCAAAAGACCCACACTTTACGCTTACTGGTGTCGGCAATACCCCGCGCATGCAGGTATTTCAGGAAGCGCGCCTGATATATAGCCATGATGGGGCCCAGGCCCATGGAAACAGTGGGAAACTGCCAGAACTCCGGCATTAATTTAGGGTGCGGGTATGAAGACAAGCCTTTGCCGTCGACTTCCTGACGGAAACGGTCGAGCTGTTCTTCCGTTAAACGCCCTTCCAGATAGGCCCGTGCGTACATGCCGGGCGAACTGTGACCCTGGAAATAAACCAGGTCGCCGCCGTGATCTTCCGTTTCAGCGTGCCAAAAATGATTTTGGCCACAACCAATCATGGTGGCTAACGAAGCAAAAGAAGCAATGTGCCCACCCAGGTCACCATCATGAGGAGGAGTTTTGCGATTGGCCCGAACCACCATAGCCATGGCGTTCCAGCGAATAAAGGCGCGGATACGACCTTCAATAGAAACATTACCGGGATAAGCAGGCTGCAAACCGGGAGGAATCGTATTCACATAAGCCGTGTTGGGCGAAAACGGGATGTGCGCACCGGAGCGTCGTGCCATATCGATGAGGCGCTCGAGCAGGAAGTGAGCACGTTCAGGACCCTCCTTTTCCAATACCGCTTCAAGGGCTTCGAGCCATTCCTGGGTTTCCACCGCATCAATATCCGACTCGTCGACCACGGTATTTATTTTTTCAAGAGATGACATTAGGAGTCTCCTGTTTAGTTTGCTTTTCATATAGACCAACACACCCATTTGCCCGTTGTAGCATGATCCTCGCCCACTGCGAAAACGGGTGTTCGGCTGGTAAGCCGGTCAGTCCAGGCTGACGCCATTCTAGAAAAGTGTTCAGCTTTGAGCAAGCAAAATTTCACTTTATGGCACGATATTTCATAATATGAAAATAAGGCGCGAAACTAAGCGGTTTCAATGACTTCAAGGACAAGGGTAAAATAAGCATTGAACTTTGTGTCTGGTCTATGGCTGCTCCTAACAAGAAATCTCTGATCCCAACGACTTTTTACGAACAAGCGCAAAAGCGACGCGGTCTTTACTGGTTAACGCCGTTTGTGGTGTTAATCCTTTATCTTTGCGTCATGGGCGTGTTCTTCTGGATGCAAAGAATCCAGAGTGACAGTGTCATGTTCGTCACGATCGACCAGGAAATTCGCCAGCAACGGCTCATGATGCTGGTTGTGGCTTTATCGCTGGTGATTGTGGTCAGCCTGCTGGCCTTATGGCGCTACACTCGTTTTCGCACCAAAGCAGAAGAAGCACTCATTGCGGAAACAGGCTTTCGACGCGCCATGGAGAACTCCATGTCAACGGGTATGCGCGTCTTCGACATGCAGGGCCGTATCGCTTACGTGAACCCGGCCTTTTGCCGCATGATAGGCTGGAATGAAGCCGATCTCATCGGCCGTACAACTCCGTTCCCGTATTGGGTTCCCGGAAAGTATGCCGAGCACCAGGAAACACTCGATCTGCTGTTATCGGGTCGTACCCCAAGCAGCGGCTTGGAAATTGAAGCCCAACGACGCGACGGTTCGCGCTTTACCGCACGAATGTATGTATCACCTTTACGTGATGCAAATGGTGAACAAATCGGCTGGATGACGTCAATGACCGACATCACCGAGCCGAAACGCATTCGCGAGGCCCTTACTGCAGCCCATGAGCGTTTCATGACAGTTCTTGAAGGCCTGGATGATGCCATTTCGGTTGTGGCCGACACGCCGGAAGGCCTTGAACTACTCTTTGCAAACCGCAATTACCGGCGCTTTTTCGGCGCACAGTCAAGCGGCCACAGTGAACTGTTGGGTGGGCGTCTGGGGCGCTTCACCGACGAATTGATCGAAGTCTACTCCCCTTCCGCCCAACGCTGGTTCGAAGTTCAGCATCGCATGCTGGCCTGGACAGACGGTCGTCGCGTGCGGCTTCAGGTGGCGCGCGACATCACCGAGCGACGTCAGCACGAGGAAGAGTCGCGCATGCAACAAGAGAAAATTCAGTTAACCAGCCGCTTGATGACCATGGGTGAAATGGCTTCATCGCTGGCGCACGAACTGAACCAACCCTTAACCGCCATCGCCAACTACAACATGGCGGCCTCGGCCATGGTGAAGTCGGATAAGGCCACGTCTGAAATGCTGCTGGATGCACTGGGAAAAAGTGCACAGCAGGCAGAGCGCGCAGGCAAAATTATCAGCCGGATTCGCGAATTCGTTAAACGAAGCGAACCGCGCCGCCAGCGTGTACCGGCTGCGCGCATCCTTGATAACGCCATTGCCTTCGCCGATATCGACGCGCGCAAACGACAAGTACTCATTGAGAAAACATTACCCGACACGCTTCCAGACGTTCTGGCCGACCCCATCCTGATAGAACAGGTATTATTGAATCTTCTGAAAAATGGTGTCGAGGCGATGGAGCATAGCGAATATCGTACACTCCACGTTGTGCTAACTGACCAATCTTCCGTTCTTGAGTTCGCGGTAATCGACCGTGGCCATGGCCTGAAAGATCCTGAACGTCTTTTCGAGCCCTTTTACAGCACCAAATCCGAGGGGCTCGGCATGGGGCTGAATATTTGTCGCACGATCATCGAATCCCACCATGGGCGCCTCTGGGCCACAGCGAATCCCGAGGGGGGAACCATTTTCCGCTTTACCTTGCCCAATGCGGGCGAATCCAACAATAACGAAACCAGGCCCAACCCGAATCACCAGGAGTTGCAAGCATGACCACAACCACCACCGTTTCCAATACCGTCTTCATTGTCGATGACGATGAGGCCGTGCGCGACTCATTGCGCTGGCTGCTCGAAGCCAACGGCTATCGTGTTAAAGCATACAGTGGCGCAGAAGAGTTTTTGAATACTTACGATGCTGACCAGGTTGCGGTTTTAATCGCCGATGTACGAATGCCCGGCATGAGCGGTTTGGAACTCCAGGAAGAGTTGTTGGCCCGAAACGCGCCACTTCCGATCGTATTCATCACCGGCCACGGCGACGTTCCCATGGCCGTCTCCACCATTAAGAAAGGCGCAGTCGACTTTCTGGAAAAGCCCTTCAACGAGTCCGACCTGCGCAGCATTGTGGCTCGCATGCTGGAACAAGCCACGGAAGATGCCGCGAAGCTGCAAGAACAAAAAAGCCAACAGGCTATTCTCAGCCGGCTGACTTCACGCGAACAACAGGTATTGGAACGCATTGTGGCCGGGCGTTTGAACAAGCAAATTGCAGGCGACCTCAATATCAGCATCAAAACGGTTGAAGCACATCGCGCCAATATCATGGAAAAACTTGAAGTAACCACCGTAGCCGACCTCATGAAAATTGCCCTGTCTCGTTCCGAAGGCGTTGTATGACCGCAAGAATTATCGATGGAAAAGCCCTTGCCGCAAGCATTCGCGAGGAAGTCGCACAACAGGTCGCCACCCTGAAAACGCAAGGCGTGACACCTGGTTTGGCAGTGGTGCTTGTGGGTGACGATCCGGCATCGCATGTTTACGTGCGAAACAAAGCCGCCGCATGCGAGAAAGCAGGTTTGCACTCCGAGATCATCCGTCTTGACAAAGACATCTCGCAAGCGCAGCTATTGTCTGTCGTACACAAACTGAATGACGACCCGCGTATTCACGGTATTCTGGTTCAACTTCCCTTGCCGCCACACCTGAATTCGCACATTGTCATTGAAGCGATCTCCGCCGCCAAAGACGTCGACGGTTTCCACATTAGCAATGCAGGGCTGCTCATGACGGGCAAGCCTTTGTTTCGCCCGTGTACACCCTATGGCGTCATGAAGATGCTGGAAGCCGAGAATGTGTCACCATGGGGTGCTGAAGCCGTTATTGTGGGCGCCAGTAATATCGTGGGCAAGCCCATGGCCATGCTGCTGTTGGCTGCCGGGGCCACGGTCACCCTCTGCAACTCCAAAACGCGTGATCTTGCCGCGCAAACGCGCCGCGCCGACATCCTGGTTGTCGCAACCGGCAAACCTGGCATGGTAAACGGTGACATGATCAAGCCCGGCGCCACCGTGATTGATGTCGGCATCAACCGGCTCCCCGATGGCCGCCTTGTCGGCGACGTGGAGTTCGAGTCGGCAAAAGAAGTTGCGGGTGCCATTACTCCGGTTCCCGGCGGCGTAGGCCCCATGACCATTGCCATGCTATTGGTTAATACGCTTGAGGCAGCCGAGCGCTGCGTCAGTTTGTCTGCTACGCAAGAAGCCTGATTATGCCCAACCCTTTGCTTGTTCCAATCGATCAATTGATCGATTATGAACATATCACCCCTGACGTTATCGAACCGGCAATCGACGAATTGATCGCGCAAACGCGCCAATGCATTGAAACCATTGCCGACCCCGCGACCCCCGCTGAATGGGATACGCTCATTGAGCCACATGAAGTTTCGTCCGCAAAGCTTTGGCGCGCATGGTCGGTTGCAGGACACCTTAACGCGGTAGTCAACACCCCCGCATTGCGCGACGCCTATAACCGCTGTCTACCTAAAATTACCGAATTTTCCACCTGGGTTGGCCTGCATCGCGGCTTGTACGACCAATACCAGAAGCTACGTAACAGTACGCACTATGAAACACTGTCCGCGGTACGTCAGCGCATTATTGAACTTGCCTTGCGCGACTTCCGGCTGAGTGGCGTTCAATTGGAAGGTGAGGCGCGCAAACGCTACGCGGCGTTGTCCGATGAAGAAGCGCGCATTTCGCAAAAGTTTTCAGAGAACTGTCTGGATGCCGTTGACGAATGGCATACCTTGGTCACGGATGCCGACCGATTGACGGGGATTCCGCCCGACGTGATCAGTGCCGCCGCAACCCTGGCAAAAGAGAACGGTCAAACGGGTTGGCGTTTCACCCTGAAAATGCCCTGCTACTTGCCGGTGATGCAATATGCACAAGACCGCACGTTACGTGAAACCCTTTATCGCGGGTTTGGGACTTTGGCCTCGGAACAAGGCGATACCCGTTTCGATAACACGCAAGCCATTGAGCTGCTGCTAAACCTAAGGGCTGAAGAAGCCCGGTTGCTGGGATATCAAAATTTCGCGCAACTGCGCCTTGAAACCCGCATGGCGGAATCGCCCGAACAGGTTCTGTCATTTCTGCAGGATCTGGCCAAGCGTGCCAAACCTTATGCGCAGCATGACCTTGCTCAATTGAAAGCGTTTGCGCATGAGCACTACCAAATGGCCACGCTGGAACCGTGGGATATTCCGTTTTTGTCGGAGCGCCTGCGTGAAAACCGCTACGATTATTCCGAAGAGTCGGTGCGTCAATATTTCCCGGTACAAAAAGTACTGGACGGTTTTTTTGACATTGTCGGGCAATTATTCGGGGTCACGTTCAAACCGGTGAAACTGCCTTTGTGGCATCACAATGCACAGGCCTATGAAGTACTGCTTCGCGAGAACCGGTGCGGCTATTTGGTAATGGATTTGTACGCGCGGCAGGGAAAGCAAAGCGGCGCCTGGGTTGACAGTGAACGGGCACGCCAGCGTGTTGACGGCACATTGGTCACCCCGGTTATTTACCTTACCTGCAACTTCCCTGCTCCGCAGGAAAATCAAGCGTCGCTTCTTACCCACGACGACGTCATTACGCTGTTTCACGAAAGCGGCCACGCCTTGCATGCCCTGCTTTCACGTGTCGACGACCCAGGCGCATCGGCGTTCTCGAATATGGAATGGGACGCCATTGAACTGCCCTCGCAATTTATGGAGAATTTCTGTTGGGAATGGGCTTCGATTCAGAAATTATCCGGTCACGTAGACGACAATGCACCTTTGCCTCATACCTTGTTCAAGAAAATGGTGGCGGCGCGCAACTTTCAAAGTGGCATGCAAATGGTGCGACAAATTGAATTTTCGCTTTTCGATATGCAGATTCACAACCACCATTCCGGGTTGGCCATTGAAGAGGTACTGAACACATTGAGTACGGTTCGCCAAGACGTGGCCGTTTTGTTTCCGCCGGAATGGCATCGCTTTCCTCATACGTTTTCACATTTGTTTGCAGGCGGCTACGCTGCCGGCTACTATAGCTACAAATGGGCCGAGGTACTGTCGGCCGACGCCTACGCCGCGTTTGAAGAATATGCCCAAACGCATGGTCTGGGAAACACACTGATCGCTCCCGTAGGCACAAAATTTGTAGATGAAATTCTTGCCGTAGGGGCTTCGCGCCCCGCGCAGGCCTCATTTCAGGCTTTTCGCGGCCGCGAACCGCAAATTGACGCCCTGTTGCGTCACAATGGCATGACGGAACAACCCTTGGACGTTTGATAATGAAACGCACATTTTTAAGGCTTTCACCTCGGCGTTACCCAGCCGGCCTGATTGGCGCAATCCTGGCGAGCGCCATTTTCCTGACCACGCCGGCAACGAGTGCACAAGCGAACCCGGTCGAAACAGTCAACGCCAAGGAAGAAACAACCCGCTTACACAACATTCGCGGCTTTTTGCCCGACTTAAGGTTTGAGCTGATCGGCCCAGATAACGAACCGGTTACCGCACAGGCTTTCCGAGGCAATATCGTTATGTTGTTCTTCGGCTATGCCAGTTGCCCAGACATATGCCCCACTACCATGGCGCAACTGGCACAGGTTATGCAAAAGCTGGGACCCGACGCCGACCAGGTTCGTATTTTATTCATCAGTGTCGACCCTCACCGTGACACCGCGGAAAAACTGCAAGCATACGTGCAGGCGTTCGACAGTCACGCCATCGGTTTAACCGGCTCTGAAAAACAAATAGCAGACGTCGCACGGCGTTACCGGGTTGCCTATCAAATAGAAGAACCCAGCAGCAACGAACCTGAACGCTACGAGGTTGCACATAGCCGCGGCATTTATATTTTCGATGAAAACGGCAAAGCGCGTTACCTTGCCGCCGATTCCGAATCGGTTGATGTATTAACCGACGGCGTACGTACTTTATTGCAATAGCAAACCTAGCCGCCTACCGAAGGATCAGCGGGATCACAACACACTTGGCCGTCGGCGTCACGCAAAGCCGTGCGTAAGCCTTCCTCGATAACAGGATGATAAAACGGCATAGCCAGCATCTGCCTGATGGTGAGCTTTTGCTGATGCGACCAGGCTAAAAGATGTGCCAGATGCTCGGCGGCCGGCCCTGCCATTTCGGCGCCCAGGAATTGCCCGGAACAGCGATCGGCGTAAACGCGCAACAACCCTTTATTTTTAAGAATGACGCGAGCTCGCCCCTGATTGACAAAACTCACCTCACCCACAACTGTTGCGGCAGGGTCCAATTGATTGAAACGACGGCCCACCCACATCAGCTGCGGGTCCGTAAACACCACGGAAACGGGCGCACGCCGCTTGAACGCTTCAACCTGCGGATAATGAACGGCATTCAACGCGGCAAAACGCCCATCGTCCGCCGCCTCGTGCAAAAGCGGCATCTGGCCGTTCACATCGCCGGCAAGAAAAATAGGCGTGTTTTTAACCTGTAAAGTGTCGGTGTCAAAAACCGGTTTGTTTTGGTCATTGAAATGCGCTGAAGTGTTCGCAAGTTCGAGCGCGTCAAAATTGGGGCTGCGCCCTACCGCCATCAACACATACTCATAGGTTTCTTCGCGCCGTGCGCCGCCTTCAGGCGTAAAGCACACACGCACGCCATGCGTCTGCTTCTCAACCGAATGAACTTCAGCGCACGGTGCCAGGTCCAACTCGTCGTGAAAAGCCGCCAGCGCTGATTCCAACACCCGGGGGTCGGCAATTCCGCCAACCGACGGGCTGCGCCCCAAAAGTTGAACACGCACCCCAAGACGTGACAATGCCTGCCCCAACTCCATACCAATAACGCCCGGGCCCACAACAAGCACACTTTCAGGCAGCTTTTCCCAGTTGAATACATCATCATTCACCACCAAACGGTCTCCCAGGCCCTGATACATGGGTGGAATGACGGGTGACGAACCGGTAGCGATAATAATGCGTGAAGCCGTAACGCGGGTATGATTGCCGACCTGCAATTCTGTGTTGGACAGGAATCGCGCAGAGCCCTGCAAACGATCGGCCGGATCAAACCCCTGAACAGCCTCAAGGACAAACCCCACGAATCGATCGCGCTCACGCCGGACACGACTCATGACCTCGCGTCCGTTAACCTGAACCTCGCCTTGAACATGAACACCGAACTCTGCTGTATGGCGCGCATGATGTGCGGCTTCCGCCGCCGCAATAAGCAGTTTTGAAGGCATGCATCCAACACGGGCACAGGTTGTTCCGTATGGGCCACCCTCAATCAGCAAACACGCTAAACCAGACGCCTTTACGGTGCGGTAGGCCGACATACCGGCCGTTCCCGCCCCAATGACGGCGATATCGGTATTCAAATGCTTCATTTCCACTCGGTTACGAACTCCTTGAAATCAGGACGTTCAGGCGCAGCCGTTGAGGGTTCGATCGGTGTTCCCACTGCCAGATAACCCATAAAACGATAATCGAGGCCGTCGAAACCCAACGCCTCATTCACTTCATCGACATAAGTTCCAAGCCCGGTACTCCAGAATGCACCATAGCCTTGCATGTGAATCGCGTTAAGCATATTCATGACGCCGGCACCAACCGCCAGCATCCGCTCGTGCTCGGGAATACGGGTATTGCTATGGTCGATCCGGCATGCAATGGCTATCAGCAAAGGGACTTTCGACAGCCATTTGCGGATTGACGCTTCTTTCTCATCGGCAAGCGGCTTACCGGCGCGGCGCGTTGCCTCAATCGACAAGTCGGCCAGTTTCATAATGGCATCGCCCTGAATAAGCGAAAAACGCCAGGGCCGCAAACGCCCATGATCGGGGGCTGACATGGCCGCCTGCAAAATTTGTTCCAATTGCTGTTCAGACGGTGCCGGCGCTTGAACAAACTTAACGGATCGCCGTGACAATAAATAATCCACCGCAGAAGTAGACATGCTCAATTCCTTTGTTTCAACGCTCAAGCGTACGACTTAAGCCGCACTACCTTGAATAATTAACGCCTTCATATCGCGTATGGCTTTCTCCCAGCCGTCAAAAACCGCGCGGGCCACAATGGCATGGCCGATATTCAACTCGGCCAACCCGGGTAATGCCGCTATGGCCTGCACATTTTCGTAATGCAAACCATGCCCGGCATTCACGCGCAACCCCAACGATACACCATGTGCAATGGCGCGACGCGTACGTTCCAGCTCTTGTTTTTGCTCATTTGACCCTTGGGCGGCATGAGCATAATTTCCTGTGTGCAATTCTATAATTCGGGCGCCCGCTTTCCCAGCCGCTTCAATTTGAGTGGGCTCCGGATCGATGAAAAGCGACACTCGAATACCCTGCTGATGCAATTGGTTTACCGCATTCTGCACCTGGTTGAAGTGCTCGACAACATTCAGGCCCCCTTCCGTCGTCAGTTCTTCGCGTTTTTCGGGCACCAGGCAAACATCGTGCGGTTCCACCGCGCAGGCGATATCAAGCATTTCAGTCGTAATGGCACATTCCAGGTTCATTCGCGTAAGCAGCACCTGACGAATAGCATAGACGTCGGCATCCTGAATATGGCGACGATCTTCGCGCAAATGTAGCGTAATTAAATCGGCTCCCGCCTGTTCCGCGCGCACGGCAGCCTGAACCGGGTCGGGATACGCCGTATGCCGCTGCTGGCGCAGCGTCGCTACGTGGTCGATATTGACACCCAACTCAATCATGCTGAAGGCTCTTGATCAGTTTGAACCGTATTTTCGTTCCAGCCGCCACCCAATGCTTTGTATAACTCAACCCGATTCATGAGCGAATTCATGCCGGTATCAAGAAACAAGCGTTGAGCGTTGTATAGCGTCACTTCAGCGGTTTGCACTTGCAGGAAACTGTCGATACCGTTCTCGTAACGCAGTTGTGCGATACGCAATGACTCAGAAGCCGACTCTTCCAAGTCGCGCAACGCATCAAGCTGTTCAGCATAGGTTGCCTCACCGGCAAGCGCGTCGGCAACCTCACGAAATGCCACCTGAATCGTTTTCTCGTACTGGGCTATCGCGATATTTTTGCGTGCCTCTGCCAAATCAAGGTTACCGCTGACACCGCCACCAAAAATCGGCATGGTTAGCTGGGGCGTAAACGACCAGAAACGATTGCTGCCACTGAACAACCCCCCCATCGCGTTACTGGCAAAACCCAGCAAGCCCGTTAGCGAAATGTTAGGGAAAAATGCAGCCCTTGCCGCGCCAATATTGGCATTAGCCGCCAATAAATTATTTTCCGCCGCAATAATGTCGGGCCTGCGTGTCAATAAATCAGACGGCAGGCCGACCGGGATTTGCGCCATCAATTGATCGCGACTAAACGGTGCTGATTCAGGCAACATTGGACCCGGCGTATCACCCAGCAACAATAACAAGGCATTTTGCGCCTGTTGCTCCAGACGGCGAATTTCCTGTAGGTCCGACCTCACCTGATCGCGCTGACTTTTTGCCTGATATAAGTCGAGCGAACCGGCCACACCGATATCAAAACGCTTTTTGATTAAGTCGTATGAATTGCTGCGCGATTTAAGTGTTTGCTCGATGATCTGGCGCTGCAGTTCGGTTGCCCGCAATCGAAAGTACGCTTCAGCAACCTGCGCAATTAATGAAATATGTACAGTGCGCCGTGCCTGTTCGCTGGCCAAATACTGTTGATAAGCGGCCTCGGTTAAATTTTTAACACGACCGAATAAATCCAGCTCAAACGCCGTAACCCCAACACCCGCCTGATACATACGGCTTACGATGGGAGCAGACGCCCAACCGGCACGCAACTCCTCGGGCATCCGCTGAATTGACGCATTGGCACCGGCACCAATGGTGGGAAAGCGATCACTTTGCTGAATGCCGTACAACGCGCGCGACTCCTCGACCCTTTCAATCGCCACACGCAAATCGCGATTGTTATTGAGCGCGATTTCAATCAGCGCCTTTAACTGCGGATCGTGAAAAAACTGTCGCCAGCCCAAGTCGGCGGCAGGAACGGCATTTTCTGCTTGCATCCCTTCAGAGGCGTTGGGGTACGTTTCCGGCACGGGTGCGGCGGGTCGGTTGTAGTCAGGCGAAAGGGAGCAACCCGCCAGAACGAGAGCAACGGCGATTGGTAAAAGCCGATAGTGAAAATTACGCTTGATCATGACTGCCCCTGCGATGTAGCTGCTTCTGATTCCGAATGCGACGCACCCCCGGTTTTACCCAGTTTCTTGGGACGGGTTTTGAACAGCGTCATAATAACGACGAAGAACGTGGGTACAAATACCATTGCCAGCGGCGTTGCCGCCAACATCCCCCCCAGTACGCCCAGACCCACCGCATTCTGACTGGCGGAACTGGGCCCGGTTGCAATTGCCAACGGCACAACGCCCAACATGAATGCGAATGACGTCATGAGAATAGGTCGGAAACGTAATTTGGCCGCCTCAATCGTTGACTCAACAAGCCCTTTCCCATCTGCATAGGCGTCTTTGGCGAACTCAACAATAAGAATTGCATTCTTGGCAGCCAAGCCCATGACCGTAATCATGCCGACCTGGAAGTAAACATCGTTCGACATGCCCAACAAACTAACCAGCGTCACCGCACCCAACATGCCCAAAGGCACCATCATCATCACCGACAACGGAATTGCCCAGCTTTCATAGAGCGCAGCCAGCAAAAGGAATACAACCAGCATGGCCAAGCCCATCAAAATCAATGATTGTGCGCCTGCCTGCCTTTCCTGATAAGACAGACCCGTCCACTCAAAGCCAATACCCGGCGGCAATTGTTGAATTAAGCGTTCCACCTCCGCCATGGCTTCACCCGTTGAATAACCCGCCGCAGCACCCCCGCCGATTCGAACGGACTCATAACTGTTATAGCGCACCACCTGCACGGGCCCTTGGTCCCATTCAACATCAACCAGCGCCGACATCGGAACCATACCGCCCTGGGTATTCTTCACATTCAACGTCATGATGTCGTTAATATTCATGCGGTGATCAGCCTCTGCCTGAACCCAAACATTCTGCATACGCCCCTGATTCGGGAATTTGGACACATAAGACGAGCCCAACGCGGTGCTGAGCATCGTCGAAACCTCGCTGAAACTGACCCCTAACGCAGCTGCCTTATCCCGATCGATTGAAATCTTCAATTGCGGACCGGGACTCAGTCCCGTAATACGGGTGTCCGTTAATATCGAACTCTCGTTAGCAAGTTGCAATAATTGCTGGGCAGACTGCATTAACGTTGCTTGCCCTAAGCCGCCCCGATCCTGCAAACGCAAGTCGAAACCCGTTGCGTTGCCCAATGACGAAATTGCCGGGGGAACCAAAGAAAACACCATGGAATCGGGCAAGCCGAACAAAAGCGACTGGGTGGCTTTCCCAGCCACCGCCTGCGCCGAGTTTTCCGGCCCAGGACGCTCATCGAACGGCTTGAGCGGAACAAACGCCAATGCGGCATTCAAACCGTTACCGTTAAAGCTGAACCCCTGAACTGTAACGATATTTGCCACCTGCGGCTGTTCACTAAAATATTTTTCAACTTTTTCAATGATATCCATTGAACGGTTGGCCGTGGCACCCGATGGCAGTTCGATATTCGTAATCAGGTAACCCTGGTCTTCATCAGGCAAAAACGACGTTGGCAATTTATCGTACATGAAGCCCAACGCGCCCAGGAGGACAAGGTACACAATCATCAGGCGGCCGGTGCGTTTTAAGCTGCGCCCAACCCAACCTTCATAGCGGTGCGTTACGCGGTCGAACGATCGATTAAACCAGCCGAAAAACCCTTTCTTTTCCTGGTGTGAACCCTTGGCAACGGGCTTTAAAATGGTGCCGCATAAAGCCGGCGTAAAACTGAGTGCCAGAAAACCGGAAAACAAAATGGATACCGCCATGGCGATAGCGAACTGCCGATAAATAATGCCGACGGAACCACTCATGAAAGCGAGTGGGAAAAAGACCGTGGACAATACCAGCGTCATGCCGACCACAGCCCCGCTAATTTGAGGCATAGCAAGACGCGTTGCCTCTTTGGGTGACTTGCCGGTCTCCACCATCACCCTTTCAACGTTTTCGACCACCACAATGGCGTCGTCAACGAGAATACCGATTGCCAGCACCATGGCAAACATGGTCAGAACATTAATTGAGAAGCCCAGCGCCAGCATAACTGCAAACGCGCCCAGCACGGCCACCGGCACCACCAGTGCCGGAATCAGCGTGTAACGCACGTTCTGCAGGAACAGGAACATCACAAGAAACACAAGCACCATGGCTTCGAACAAGGTATACACGACCTGTTCAATGGAAAGCTGGACATAGGGCGTCGTGTCGTAAGGAATGGAATAGGACACCCCGACAGGAAAGAACTGCTCGAGCTCTTTCATCGTTTGTTTAATGCCTTCCGCAGTCGACAAAGCGTTGGCGTTGGTGGCCAACGAAATGGCAAAGGCAGCCGTTGGCTTGCCGTTCAAACGCGCACCGAACTGATAGTTATCTTCACCAATCTCAACGCGCGCAACGTCTTTGAGCTTGACGGTTGCACCATCCAGAGTTGAGCGCAACACAATATTTTCAAACTGCTCAACCGATTTCAACTCACCGTTCACGACAATTGGAGCAGACACCCTCTGTGAATTAGGGTTGGGTGGCGCACCCAGAATACCCGCCGAAACAAGCGTATTCTGCGAAGCCACAGCGGCATTCACTTCAGCCATGCTTAAATTAAAGCCCACGAGTTTGTGGGGATCGACCCAAATGCGCATCGCACGGGGCGCCGCAAACAAGCGGAAATCACCTACGCCCGGCACCCTTGAAATGGGATTCTGGATATTGCGGGTGATGTAATCAGCCAACTCAACCTGACTCATGGAGCCATCATCGGACGACAGCGCCACCACCAGCAAAAAGTTAGAGTTACTTTTGCGAATCTGCAAACCCTGTTGCGTTACCGCCCCGGGTAACTGCGCCGTAACATTAGAGATACGATTCTGTACATCAACCTGCGCCATGTCGGGGTCGGTACCAGGAGCAAACGTGGCGGTAATTTCAGCGGAACCGTAAGAATCACTAACTGACTCGTAATAAATCAGCCCGGTGGCGCCGTTAAGCTCATCTTCAATAACGCTGGCAACCGTGGTTGACACATCTTCAGCCGATGCCCCTGGATAGGTTGCACGGATGCTAATTTCAGGTGGCGCCACTTCCGGGTATTGCGAAACCGCCATATTCGGAATCGCGACCAGGCCGGCCAGGGTGATGGCCAACGCAACCACCCACGCAAAAATAGGTCTTTCAATAAAAAACTGAGGCATTTGCTGGATCTCTGTCTGTCCGCCGAGCGCCGATACTAAGACGCCCGCATGGGTTGCTGTGCGTTATTTGGAGGACTCGCCCGGGGTACCGGAAGGCCCGCCACCCTCTTTAGGGGTGGCCTTGGCCGCGCCATTAGCCTGTTGCCCTGCCGCCGCACCCGCCGGTTGATCAGGATTCCAGGGAATCGGCTGCACCGGCGCACCAGGACGAATTTTTTGGAAACCCGCCACAATAACCACGTCGCCCGCCGATAAACCGTCGGTAATCAACCACTTATTATCGAGTAACGGCCCGACCGTCACCGGTGTCGCCGCCACTTTGCCGTCTTTCACCAGCATCAATGTGCTGCTGCCATCGGGGCTACGCTGAACAGCCTGCTGCGGCACCAAAAGCGCCTTGCGATCAACACCTTGCCCAAGCTTCACCCTCACATACATACCGGGCAACAGAATTTCATCCTTATTGGGAAAGACCGCACGCAAGCTGACTTGACCTGTAGCCGGATCAACCGTAACCCCGGAGAACAGCAGTTTGCCCGACTCGGGATACAGCGTGCCGTCTTCAAGCATCACTTCAACTTTTGCCGACCCATCGGGGGCTTGCTCAAGCATGCCGCTTTCCAGCGCCTTGCGTAATTGCATAACTTCTGAGGTTGAGCGTGTGATGTCGACATAAACTTCGTCGAGTTGCTGCACAAGGGCCAACTGAGTGGCCTGCGTAGCGCTAACCAACGCCCCTTCAGTAACATAAGACTTGCCGATACGACCGTCGATCGGCGACACAACCTCGGTGTAGCCCAGATCAATTTGCGCCGATTGCACAGCCGCTTTGGCTGCTGCAATTGCAGCCTCGGCCTGCGCGGCAGCGGCCTGAGCGTTATCATACTCCTGACGACTTACTGCGTTATCTTTAACCAGGCGCGCGTAGCGCTGTGCCAAAAGGCGGGCGCTTTTAGCGTCGGCTTGCGCCTGCAACAACTGTGCCTTGGCGCCGTCGAGCACCGCCTGATAAGGAGCGGGATCAATGGTAAAGAGTGACTGGCCTTGTTCGACAACGCCGCCTTGCTCGAATTTGATATCAGTAACAATGCCATTTACCCGTGCACGGATTTGTGCATCTTTAATGGCTTCAACCCGCCCCGGCAAATTTACCGTCACCTCGGTTGAAGTAGGCTCAACGGTGACGACATTGACAGGGATTTTCATTCCCTGTGGTTTCTGTTCTGGCTCCTCACTGCACGCAGCAAGCAAGCCGGCCGAGAGAAGCACAATAACACTGGTTCTCTGCCAGCCAGAGAGTCGGGGTTTAAGCATTGAACGGCTCCAGCAACAAAACCTTTTAACAGGTTCTGCAATATCTGTAATGTTTGGAAAAGAGAAAGTATAAAACGAAACCAGCCCGTACAGTAATAATAAAGATTTCAAAGAATTTCAAAGGCCGCCTCATCATAATGAAAAGAAAAGGCCGGTTTCAACCCAGTAATAAAGTGTCGTCAGACACTATTTCACCGCGTACACGCTCAAACAACTGCAATAACTGGGGAACATCAAGGTTCTTGCGCTGATCACCTTGAACGTCGAGCACAACCTTGCCCTGATGCAGCATCACAGTGCGATCCCCTACTTCAAGCGCTTGTTTCATGCTGTGAGTTACCATGAGTGTGGTGAGTTTGTATTGCGCCACGATGTCACAGGTTAAATCAAGCACGAATTGAGCGGTACGCGGGTCCAACGCGGCCGTGTGCTCGTCGAGCAACAAAATGCGCGAAGGTTGCAAGGTCGCCATAAGTAGACTGACGGCTTGGCGCTGCCCGCCCGACAGCAAGCCAATGCGATCGGTTAACCGGTTTTCAAGACCCAGGCCCAGCGAGGCCAGACGTTCGCGAAAAGCCTCGCGCATCGATTTTTTCACAGCCCGGCGCAAACCTCGCGGCGCGCCTCGACTAGTTGCCAGCGACAAGTTTTCCTCGATCGTCAGATCTTCGCAAGTACCCGCCATGGGATCCTGAAACACCCTGGCCACATGTGTTGCCCGTTCCCAAACAGGCGTCCGGGTCACATCTTGATCATCAACCTGTATGCGACCCTTATCGGTAAACAAATCACCTGAAATTGCATTTAGCAAGGTTGACTTGCCCGCGCCGTTAGACCCAATTACCGTCACAAATCGTCCGGACGGAATTTCCAATGACAAGCCATGCAATGCTTTGTTCTCAATGGGTGTGCCAGGGTTAAAAGTAACGTGTAGATTATCGACCTTCAGCATACTCAATTGCCCCCGCGCGTTCGCAAGCGCTTACGCAAAAGTGGAATAACCAATGCAAACGTGACCAATACTGCCGTGATCAGGTTCAAATCTTGTGCTTTCAGGCCTATAAAATCGGCGTTGAGGGCCAACGCGACAAAAAAACGGTACAAAACTGCTCCAACAATGACTGCCAGCGTCATGAAGAACAATTTGCGCGAGCTTAAGATACTCTCTCCCACAATCACAGCCGCCAGACCAATCACAATGGTACCGATCCCCATCGAAATATCGGCGCCGCCCTGAGACTGTGCAAACAAGGCACCGCCCAGGGCACATAAGGCATTGGCAATGGCCAGGCCTAAGATAACCATTCCGCCCGTCGCTACACCCTGAGCTCGTGCCATGCGCGGGTTCGAGCCTGTTGCGCGCATGGCCAGACCCGAACGCGTCGCCAAATAAGCGTCGAGCGCACACTTGACTATGACCACAATCAAGATCATCAACAAGGATCGAAAAACATAATCACTTATTCCCTGCTCAGGTTGCAGCACACTAAAAACAGTGGGCTCCATAATGAGGGGGATATTAGGCGCGCCCATAATGCGCAAGTTAATCGAGTACAAGGCAATCATGACCAGAATACTGGCCAATAAATCCATGATCTTCAGGCGAATGTTCAACCACGCGGTAAGCGCCCCGGCCAACGCACCGGCCAGTACTGCCATGAGCGTAGCCAAAAAAGGATCCCAATCAGCCTGAATCAGAACGGCCGCCACAGCAGCACCCAACGGAAAGCTGCCGTCCACGGTGAGATCCGGAAAGCGCAGGATGCGAAAGGAAAGCAGTACACTCAGCGCGACCAGCCCGAAGATCAGGCCAATTTCCAGTGCCCCCCACATTGAATAAAGCGACATGTTTTACTCCGCGTCAGCGAATCACATTGGCTGCCGAATCGATCAAATCGTTGGAGAGCGTTACGCCTTGTTTGGTTGCAGCTTGCAGATTCACATGCAATTCGACTCCCTCGCTAAGCTGCGAGGGCATTTCACCCGGCTCGGCACCTTTCAGAATGTCGATCACCATCGCGCCGGTTTGCAAACCCAAGTCGTAATAATTCACGCCAAGCGCAGCAACAGCGCCTCGCTTGACACTATCGGGGTCAGAAGCCACCAGAGGAATTTGCGCATCGTTGCCCACTTTTACCAATGCCTCGTAAGCAGAGACAACGTTGTTATCGGTGTTGGTGTAGATAACATCAACATTGCCGATTAAACTGCGCGCCGCGGCGCCGACATCAACTGTGCGTGGCGCACTGGCTTCCATAAGCGTCATACCATATTCAGGCAACATTTCACGCATCTGCTTAACCACAACGGCGGAATTGGCCTCGCCGGGGTTATACACCATACCCACTGTTTTGGCGTTGGGCACAACCGCGCGAATAAGCTCAATTTGACGCTCCAGATCAAGCATGTCGGACACGCCGGTTACATTGGTTCCTGAGGGCTCGAACGACTCCACCAATTGTGCAGCCACTGGATCGGTAACGGCGGAATACACGACAGGAATATCGCGCGTGGCGGCGACAACGGCCTGGGCCGACGGCGTTGCAATGGCGACGATGACGTCGGGGCGATCACCGACAAACTTACGGGCAATTTGAGCAGCGATGGCCGTATTGCCCTGGGCGGTTTGAAACTGCCATTCCAACCCTTTTTCCTCGGTAAATCCTGCCTCTTCAAGTGCCGCCTTTACACCATCTTTAATGGAATCAAGCGCCGGATGCTCCACAATAGAAGTAACGGCAACCGATTGCGCTTGCGTTGCAACAGGCATTGCCACGCATAAAGACAGCAGCGCGCCCAGCAACGGACGAACAAGTTTGAGTTGAATCATGAAGACGCTCCTGATTAAAGTTGCTCTATTTTAATGAGTTGATTTCAAACGACAACGCGTCCGTGCCGGTTCGCGTCGGCCAGCAAAGAACGCGCCCACTGTTCAGCAGGCAAACCATACTGGTGTCGGACCTGCGCTGCGCGAGCCAGGAACTGCGCTACCGAAACGTCCAGCAAAGGCCCTTTAAATGCCATCGCAACGCGATTACCTTCATCAATTTCGGGCAGCAAGAGCAGGCGGCCGTTAAAGGCTTTGTGCAAATGATCGATATTGCGCTTGAAACTGCTATGGCGCCCAAACAAATTCACCACCAGCATACCGACATCTTCCAGAGCGCCAAAACAAGCGTCATAAAACGCTTGGCTGTCACACACCGGGCCTTGCGCCTGGGCATCGTATAAATCAACCATCAACGCTCGGAATCGACCTATTACATCGGGGCGCTCCACCCAGTCGGCCGCATCCTCATGCCAAATCTTCATTCGACCCGACTCGGGCAAACGAAAATAAGCGCGACAAATGGCGGTTACCTGCGGGTTCCATTCCACCACATGAAGACGACTTGTTGTGTATCGATGGGTAAACCGCGCTAACGACCCCGCTCCAAGCCCCAACATCGCTAACTCATCGCTTGCGTCGGGCTCCAGGAACAATAACCAGGCCATCATTTGTTGTGTGTAAGCCAGCACCAGCTCATCCGGCCGGCGCACGCGCATGGCGCCCTGAACCCAATCGGAACCGAAGTGCAGATAGCGCACGCCCTGCTGCTCCGACATCACCGGAGCGTCCTCGGGACCCGGCCCGCTGCGACGCGCCATGTTAAGCCCCTTTTTCGACAGGCAAGTCCAGCGTCACAATAACGGGCGTGTGATCAGAAGGCTGCTCGTTACGACGCGGTGCTTTATCTATTTCACATGCCGTGCAAAAAGGCAGCAAGGCCGACGAAACCAACGCATGATCGATACGCAGCCCTGCATTCCGGCGAAATGCCATTCGCCGGTAATCCCACCAGCTAAACATTTTCTCTTCCTGGGGAAAATGTCGAAAAGCGTCAGTAAAACCCAAATTCAACAACGCCTCAAAGGCTTCCCGTTCGGGTGGCGAAACCAATACATCACCTTCCCATTTTGCCGGGTCATGTACATCGGCATCGGCGGGCGCGACGTTATAGTCGCCCAGCACCACCATGCGCGGGTGTGCGGCCAGTTCGGTAACCAGCCACTCACGCAAGGCGGCAAACCATGCCAATTTGTAGGTGTATTTGTCGCTATCCAGCGCCTGCCCATTCGGGCAATACACACTCACAACACGAATATCACCCTGTGGGCTCGGTAAGGTCGCGGCAATAAGGCGCTGATGATCGTCGGGGAAACCCGGCATATTAATTTGCACTGAACGGGCCGGGTCGCGGGAAATCACCGCCACGCCGTTATATGTTTTCTGCCCTGCCCAGCACGCCTGATATCCAATTGCCTCAAATTCCGCCAAGGGGAACTTGTCGTGCGGCATCTTCAATTCCTGCAGACACAAGACATCGACTCCACTTGTGCCCAACCATTCAAGCACCTGCGGTAAACGTACTTTTAGCGAATTCACATTCCATGTCGCCAGTTTCATGACTCTCTTTTTCCTATTGCTAAAGTGGGGCTCAGCTTAGCACCCGTTGCGCTACAATCCTTAAATGAAAGCGCAAAGCACTATTTTAGCGACCCTTCCGCAGGGTCTGATACTTCAGGTCGAAATGGGTGAGCTCTCGTTCAAAGCTTACGTCGCCGTTAGCGAACCCAGCATTGAGAAAATGGCGGAACTGGTTTCCGAAGAAGAATACGTCCAGGCGAACGACTGGCACGTAACGGCGGTGGAAACCGAGGCGCAAGCCGAACAGCAAGTCGAAGATCTGGCCTTCAACATGAACCCCGGCGATGCTGCGGTTTTTCTGTGTGTCGATGAAAGCGCATGTCTTGCAACACTGGCCGCTCTCGGCCAACCAGACGCCGCGCCGGAATGATAAACTTGCCAGCCTCGCCAACCAAAACACAGCCATGGCAATGACTTCCGGTTCAATTTTAATGGTGGTAGCCCCCAGCGGCGCAGGCAAGTCCAGCCTGGTCAACGGCCTGCTCGAGCGCGACCCCTCAATTGTTTTGTCTATTTCGTGCACTACCCGTGAACCCAGGCCTGGGGAGGTCGATGCGGAACACTATCGTTTTGTCTCCAAAGAGGCCTTCAAAGCCATGCGCGATAATAACGAACTGCTTGAATGGGCCGAGGTACACGGCAATTTCTACGGCACCCCGCGCGACCGCATTGAACAGGCAACCCAAAACGGGCACGACGTGTTACTTGAGATCGATTGGCAAGGCGCGCGCCAAATAAAAAAGCATTACCCCGATGCCATTGGCATTTTCATCTTGCCGCCGTCTATTGAAGCACTTGAGACTCGCCTGAAGAAACGGGGCCAAGACGCACCCCAAGTCATTACCAAACGATTACTGGCTGCCGGCGGTGAAATGTCCCACGCATCAGAGTGCCAATATGTTATTATTAATCAAGAATTTAGCACAGCTTTAAACCAACTTTCCCACATTGTGGAATCCGCTAGGCTGCGATACCCCGCACAGGCTACGCGGCACGCAGAACTCTTCTCTCAATTGGGTATCAGCCCCACCGAATCTTAAATTCAACCTTTTGTTTTTAAAGGACTTTAATTATGGCCCGCATCACTGTTGAAGATTGCCTGAACAAAATTCCAAACCGTTTTAATCTTACGCTGGCGGCCACCTACCGTGCCCGTGAGCTCGCACAGGGTCATGAAGCACGCATCGAATCCAAAGATAAACCCACTGTAACGGCCTTGCGTGAAATCGCAGCCGGTGTCACGGGGTTGGACATGTTGCGCAAAGTTCCCACCTGATCCCGCTAAAAGGATGATGTATGGCGTTTACCAGTTTTCGTGGTGCCTCTTCCGGCCTTCTGGCTGTCCTCCGGAAGGGTCCGCGGCTGCGTAAACGCGCCAAAAAAACTAAAGTTCGCAGCAGTACGCCAACATCACCGGCAAATGCAACACCCGCTTCCCCCCCCATTGCTTCGCTTGCGCCGTTAACGCAAATCATCAGTCAATACCTCGATGAGAAAGACATCGAGCGTGTGAAAGAAGCTTACCGCTTTTCAGATCAGGCCCACTTGGGCCAGTTCCGCGCCAGCGGAGAACCGTATATTTCCCACCCCATTGCCGTCACCGAAATCTGTGCAGGCTGGAAGCTGGACGCCGATTCACTCATGGCTGCGCTCTTGCACGACGTCATGGAAGACACCGGCGTACCCAAACAAGAATTGGCCGAACGCTTTGGCCCCGATGTGGCGGAAATTGTCGACGGTCTCTCAAAACTAGACAGGCTTGAATTCGCAACCAAAGCCGAACAGCAAGCAGAAAGCTTTCGTAAAATGCTGTTGGCCATGGCGCGCGACGTTCGCGTTATCCTGATCAAACTGGCCGACCGTATGCACAATATGCGCACGCTCGACGCGGTCAGCCCTGAAAAGCGGCGGCGCATCGCCCGCGAAACCATGGAAATTTATACCCCGATCGCCCATCGGTTGGGGTTAAATGCCCTTTTCCGTGAGTTGCAAGACCTTTGTTTTCAGGCTACCTACCCCAATCGCTACGAGGTCTTGAAAAAAGCCGTTATGTCAGCGCGCGGTAACCGCCGGGAAGTGTTGGGCAAAATTACCGAAGCCGTTAAGGTGGCACTGCCTGCCGCAGGTATCGAAGCTGAAATTTCCAGCCGCGAGAAATCGTTATTCGGCATTTACAAAAAAATGGTCGAACAAAAGAAGTCATTTTCTGACGTGCTCGACATATACGGATTCAGGGTGGTGGTTCATACCCTGCCTGAATGCTATCTGGCCCTTGGGACGCTGCACCAATTGTATCGACCGGTGCCGGGCAAATTCAAAGACTACATCGCCATACCAAAGCTGAATGGCTATCAGTCGCTACATACCACGTTATTGGGGCCCTATGGCACACCTGTTGAATTCCAGTTTCGCACACGCGACATGGACTGGGTTGCCGAAGAAGGCGTTGCGGCGCATTGGCTTTACAAGAACGACGATAGCGAACTTAACACCCTGCAAAAGCGCACCCACCAATGGCTTCAGTCGCTGCTCGACATTCAAAGCCAAACGGGCGACTCAGGCGAGTTCCTGGAGCACGTAAAAGTCGACCTGTTCCCCGACGCCGTTTACGTGTTTACACCCCAAGGGAAAATTGTTTCATTGCCCCGTGGCGCCACGCCGGTCGATTTTGCCTATTCAATCCACACCGATATTGGTAACCAGGCAATCGCGTCGAAAATCAACGGCGAATTCTCGCCTTTACGCACGGAATTGAAAAGCGGCGACCAGGTTGAAATCGTTACCTCCCCCGCGTCGCGCCCCAGCGCCCAGTGGCTGAACTACGTGCGCACCGGTCGTGCCCGATCGGAAATCCGGCACTATTTGCGCACAGTGAAATATGAAGAATCGGTTGCCTTTGGCCAGCGTCTGCTCATGCAGGCGTTCGACCAAATCGGAGCGGCTTACCCACAAGACGACGACTTGAACTGGGAAAAGCTCGCCAAAAGCTCAGGCGCGGCGTCGCGCGAGGAAATTCTGGCTGATATTGGCCTGGGCAAGCGCCTGGCGGCTGTCGTGGCGCGCCGTTTTGCCCCTGAGAACACCATCCTGGCCACTACTGCGGCAGCCGTTGACGAAATTACCACGGCCAAGGCAACGCCTATTTTGATTCATGGCAATGAAGGGCAAGCTGTTCAATTGGCACAGTGCTGTGGTCCGCTTCCGGGTGACGCCATTATCGGCGACATTCGCCTGGGGCATGGGCTGGTCATTCATATGGCCGATTGTTCTGTTGCGCAGCGCCAGCGAGCCCGCGAACCGGAACGTTGGATTCCGGTAGCATGGGCCAACGATACGGCACGCCACCTAAACACCCGGCTCGAAGTCACAGTCATTAACGAACGTGGCGTGCTCGGGCGTCTGGCGGCCGAAATTACCGATGCAGGTTCTAATATTCTGCATCTGACAATGCAGGAAGAAGCGGCGGCTACCGGGCTATTGCATTTAACGATTCAAGTAGACAGCCGCAAGCACTTGGCCCAGGTTATCCGTGCCATCCGGCACGTGCAACAAGTGCAGAAAATTGTCCGTGTAAAAGGTTAAACACCTAACGGGACACTTTCCCTATAAAAATGGCGGGGTCAACCCTTTCACCATTCAAACTGACATTCCAGTGCAAATGCGGGCCCGTCACCCGGCCGGTTGCGCCTACTTTACCAATAACCTGCCCCCGCTGTACGGTTTGGCCTACCGCAACATCGGTAGCCGACAAATGACAGTACATGGTAATTAAACCCTGACCATGGTCAAGAAAGATGGTTTTCCCATTAAAGAAAAACTCATCAACAATCGTGACCACTCCGTTGGCCGGTGCTTTCACCGGTGTTCCCTTGGGAACCGCAAAGTCAAGCCCCGAATGTGGGTTACGCTCTTCACCATTGAAAAAACGCCTTAATCCGAAGGGACTGGACAATGGCCCGCTAACGGGTTCGTCGAGCAAAATATTGCTGGGACCCGCAGGCCTGAACTGCGCATACGCATTAATCTGCTGTTGATATTCCCGCTCGAAACGCTTGAGTTGCTCAGGGTCGGGATTCACATGTTTGCGATTACGCAGTTTGATGTGCTGTTCCTTGTATTCGCGCGGGGCCACGTTGAATGACACCACGGATACCGTGCCCGCGGCATCCGTTACCTGAATGTTTTCCGGGCCGGGTGAAGTCTCAAGCCCAATACCTACAACCGCCACCCATTGATCATCGGTATCTTTCAAAACCATCACGGGACGATCGTGGTAATACACCTGCGGCGGCTGCTCATGCGACCCCAACGGCAAAACCGCAACACCACCGGGAAAGGCGTGATGCAACGACCTCGCGATATAGCCACCCGCTTGCGCCCATACCGGTACGGCCATAAACAACGCTGTTATAAGCGCTAGCAAGCGTGTTAACGACAATAACGTCATGCTTTGGCACCCTTACGTGTATTGCAAATAATAACGCCCGTTAGCACCACGATGAAACCCAGTAACTGAATCGGTCCTAACGTGTCACCAAACATAAAATAGGCTTCAATGGCCGCCAGGGGCGGTGCCAGAAACATCAACGAAGACGCCGTTGCCGCCTGGCCGCGCCGAATAATATAAATAAGCAAAACGGTGCCGATACCCGTTAAAACAAAAGCCGCCCACAATAAAGACGCCCAAAGCTCCGGCGACCAAACCCAACGATCAGCCCCCAAAACAAGGACACAAATGCCTAAAAAGATCAGTGTCCCGAAATTTTGCAGCGACAACGCCACGCGGATATCCACTTGGGAAATAGAGGTTTTCTGCAAAATTGTGCCAAAAGTAATGGCCAGAATTGCTGCAACACCCACCAAAAATGCCCATAAAGGAAAGGCATTGACCCCATCATTATTTAACGCGGGTTGTATGACGAAAAAGACACCGACCATCCCCATTGTCAGGCCGATCCAGATACGTTTTGTGGGAACCTCTTTGAGAAGCGGGATGGCAATAGCCGCGGTGAGGAGTGGTTGCAAAGTCCCCATGAGAGCCATGATGGCAGGGGGAACACCTCCTGCAATAGCCCAAAAAATACCCGACAAATACATCCCTTGCAGCAATACACCTGCGATCATGTGCTTATGCACTTCCCGCCATGGCGGCCAGGTTACCCGCCCGTACAACGCGACGCCGGTGAACAACACGGCTGCTATACAAATTCGAACAAAAAGGAATAGGGTGGGGTCGGCGTAAGGTACGATGGCCTTACCTACAATAAACCCGGTAGACCATATAAAAACAAACAGTGCTGCAAAAAAAACCATCATTTCACGTGCTTCCCTTAAAACTTCCGCACGTAACATACCACAGGCACAGCATTGTTTTATGCTTATAACAAAAAATCATGTCGCTAGCCGGCCGCCCTGTAACCTAAGCTGGCGGTCACAACGTGCGGCAACGGCCGGGTCATGTGTCACCATCACTAACGTAGCATTCTGTTCTTTCAACAGGCGAAACATCAATTCAATAACGATTTGCCCATTTTGCTCATCCAGACTTCCTGTGGGTTCGTCGGCAAACAGAATGTCGGGTTGAACGACGAAGGCCCGCGCCAGGGAGACACGTTGTTGCTCACCACCCGACAAGGTTTTGGGATAGTGACGAAGGCGATCTTTCAACCCGACTTTTTCAAGCATGCGGGTAGCCGCCTCAAGTGCCGGATGCCCTGACAACTCCAGCGGCAACATCACGTTTTCAAGTGCGGTTAAATTGGGCAACAACTGAAAAGACTGAAAGACAAAACCAATATGCCGTGCCCGCAATGCAGCACGCCCTTCTTCGTCCAGAGAAAATAAACTGTGTCCCATTAAATGCACAGAGCCCGACGTGGGAACATCCAACCCCGCCATGAGTCCAAGCAGCGTGGATTTACCCGAACCCGAGCTACCCGTAATGGCAATAGCCTCGCCTGGGTGTGCATTCAGACTGATATTATCGAGAATTGTCAGCTCGCCGCCCTGATCAGTGACGCGCTGGCAAAGATTTTGAACCTCAACGGAATTAACCAAACTCATGCTGACTCGCTGCTTAATAATTTTTGCTTCCCTATTTTGCCTGATTCACATCAAGACCGCTGCGGCGCAAACTGAAACGCCGAAACAAAACGAACAAACGATTCTCGTTATTGGCGACAGCCTGGCCGCCGAATACGGCATAGAAAGAGGAAGTGGATGGGTTGAACACCTTAACCGAAAACTGGATGAAATTTCTGCCGGATATCGGGTCAGAAATGCCAGCATCAGTGGCGATACCACCAGTGGCGGTTTAACCCGCCTGCCCGATGCGCTCGAGAAGCATCAACCTTCGATTGTGATCATTGAGTTGGGCAGTAATGATGCCTTGCGCGGCTTATCGCTGGATATGACACGCGAAAACCTGACACAAATGATTACTCTGGTTAAGCAGGCCAACGCGCAAACCTTGCTGATCGGCATGCGCATTCCACCTAATTACGGGCCAACATACACAAAAGCGTTCTACAACCTTTTTCAAGACTTGGCGAAAGAACACCAAACGGCACTGGTGCCCTTTCTACTTGAAGACATTGCCACCAACCGAAATTACTTTCAAGACGATGGCATTCATCCCAATGAATCCGCTCAGGCCATTCTGGCAGAGCATGTATGGACTTACCTGAAACCGCTACTCAACAGCAATCAAGCGTCTTCGTCGTCGAGCCCTTCCTGAACCACGTTCTGCGCTTCAGGCAGCATTTCAACACCCACGGTTTTGCGCAACTCGCGTAAAACCGCCCGTTCTTCAGCCTGGGCCCACAACATATCAAGCTCGCGTTGCAATGCAACGTTCAGATTTTCATTGGCTGCGCCCTGCTCGGCAGACTCCACCCGAACAACCACGTAGCCCGAATCACCCGAAACACCGGTATAAGCGGGTAACGAATCTGAAGCAACATCGAACGCCGCCAATAAAACTTCCGGGTTGACACCCTGCGGATTAGAGCGGCTAATTGTTTGAGCCGAACCAAAACCTTCCGGTACCTCGGCTTTCTCGGCTTGGTTTTGATAAGCCTGCAAAGCGGTTTCGCCTGCCTTAATGGCCGCTTGTGCGGCCCGCTCACGCACCAGTGCTTGTCGAATAACCTCTTTCACATCTTCCAACGGCTGAATGTGGGAGGGTACAACTTCGTTCACCCGAACCACCAACATTGTGTCGGGAGATATCTCGATAACACCGGAATTCTGCTTTTCCGCCATAAGCGCGTTGGAAAACAAGGCGCGCCGCACACGCGGGTCTTCAAGAAGCGTGGCGTCCTCCCCTGCCGAGGCGGCATTTCCTTTCACCTGCCGGGCCGGCAACAAGCGGTCGGCGCCAATGCCGGATGCGCTTTTAATCTCCAGGCCCAGCGCCTGCGCAGCGGGCTCAAGACTTTGAGGATTGTCGTAGGCCAAATCACGCAAGCGGGAAGCCATATCGGCAAACTGTTCGGCACCTAGTTGGCGGCGCACTTCCGCTTCAACTTTGGCTTTTGCCTGCTCAAAGGTTTCACCGCGCTCTGCTTGCACGTCGTTGGCCAAAAACACATGGAAACCGTCAGGCCCCTCGACCACACCGGAAACCTCGCCTTTGTCGAGTGAAAACACCGCTTGCTCGAGGTTAGGCGGCAGCGTGCCCCGGGTGATCCACCCCAACTGCCCACCCTGGTTGGCAGAACCGATGTCTTCTGAAGACTCGCGCGCGATGTCAGCAAACTGGTCCGGTTGCTGGGCAACGCGAGCGGCGATCTCGTCGGCTTTTTTACGAGCCGCCTGTTTTTCGTCTGCACTGGCATCGCCACCGGCCTGAATCAGAATATGACTAAGCTGCACACGCGCCGGTAAGACATAACGACGTTTATTCTGTTCGTAATAATCACGCAGTTGTTGTTCAGTAGGCGACGCAACCGCAGCCATTGCCGCCGCCTCGTTCAGCAAAAGGTAATCGGCTTTCACGTACTCGGGCACACGCAACTGTTCTTGATTATTCTCGTACCAGGCCTGGATGTCTGCCTCATCCACCTGAATATCCGCTTCATAATTGGCCGCGTCAAACACTTCCAGCCGCACGGTGCGTTGAGCCGTTAACGCTTTGGAAAGATATTGCTCGACAGTGGCCGGCACGTTGGCTGTAAACGCGATAGGGCCCAAAACACGTTGCAAAGCCAATTCGGAACGCTGGCTTTGTTCGAAATCGCGTGAGCTTATGCCCATTGACGCCAGCACTTCGTTGTAACGCTCAGGCGAAAAGCGACCATCGACTTGCAGCTCAGGGATAGCGGAAATAGCCCGCCGCAAAACCGTGTCGGATACGCTGAAATGCTCCCGTTGCGCGGTATCAATAATAACGCCCCGGTCGATCAGCGACTCAAGCAGGCTCTCTCTTACTTGCGGCGTTTCAAGTACCGACGGATCGAAGGCAGCCCCCATACGCGCTTGCAATTGCTGCGTTTGGTTTCGTTGCGCAGCTTCAAAATCCTGGAGCGTGATCGTGGCGTCGCCGACCTGCACCAAGTCTTCATCACCCGATACATAGTTCGTGTATCCGCTGATTCCAACCAACGCAAAAGAAGGGAAAATCAGAATCAACAGCACAAGTTGCATCAGACGCTGATGCGAACGAATAAAATCAAACATTCATCGAACCTATAAAGTCTCTGGGCCGGCGCGCACAGAAACGCCGACTTTACCGTTTTATTAACAGCCATGTTCTAGTGCAGCGAGTTTACCACCGTCTGCGCCCTCTTACAGGCGGCCGAACGACTACAATAACGAATTCAGGTTTCCTTTGTTACAAGGCTCATTTTGTTCAGCTATCGTCACGCTTTCCACGCAGCCAACCATGCCGACGTCATCAAACACGCAACCGTGGTGCAGATTCTTGATTACTTTAACCAGAAAGAGGCGCCGTACTGGGTAATCGACACCCACGCCGGTGCCGGCATCTACGACCTGACCGATGAGTGGGCCTCAAAGAACAGTGAGCACGAAAGCGGCCTTGATCGCTTGCTTAGGGCGGAACCGCCACCCATGATTGCACGCTACCTGGAGACAATCGAGCAATTCAACCCCGACGGTGAGGCACGCTTTTACCCCGGTTCCCCCTGGCTCGCTCTAAGCCTTTTACGTCCCAAAGACCGTCTTCGTCTTTTCGAGCTTCACCCCACCGAGTTCAGGAATCTAGGGCTTAACATTGCGTCGTTGGCGTCGGAGGACCAGAAAAAGATTCAAACTTATGAGCGCGACGGATTCGCCGGACTAAAGGCGCTATTACCTCCCCCTACCCGACGAGCCGTCACACTCATCGACCCCTCCTACGAAGACAAGTCCGATTATCGTAAAACCCTCTTATGTCTTCAGGAAGCCTTGAAGCGCTTTCCAACAGGATGCTATTTGATTTGGTACCCACTGGTCCAGCGCCGCGAAGCCACCGAAATGGTACGTGCACTAGAACGCTTGCATGACGTTAACTGGCTGAATGCATCACTTACCGTACACCGGCCGTCACGTGACGGGCTGGGTTTGCACGGGAGCGGTATTTTTATCGTGAACCCACCCTGGACGCTTCAAAAGTCACTTAAAAACACACTGCCGTGGCTGGCGGAAACACTGGCACAAGATAAGTTTGCCACTTTTACGCTGCGTTCAAATGAGGCTCAAAAACAAGCATCGAAAGGGGCTCAAAAACGCTCGCCCTCAGGCAAATAGCGCCATTGACCTTGTGGCAAGTCGCCCAGCACGATACGCCCCATACGAACACGCTTAAGCCCCACAACCTTTAAGCCCACCATTTCACACATTCGGCGAATCTGACGTTTCTTCCCTTCACGCAACACGAAGCGCAATTGATCATCGTTAAGCCAGCTCACTTGCGCAGGCTTTAGGGGTTGGCCATCCAGGCTCAAGCCGTGATTCAGCATTTTCAACCCCCCTGCTGACAAACGGCCTTCCACCCGCACAAGATACTCTTTTTCGATATCGGAATGCTCATCAATCAACTGACGGGCAATGCGCCCATCTTGCGTCAGAACCAACAAACCCTGTGAGTCGATATCCAGCCGCCCCGCGGGTGCCAGGCCCCTCAAATGATCGCGCTCAAAACGAATAGGAGACTTGCCGCGTTGGTACTGATTGTGCTGGGTAATTAAAGTAACGGCCGGCCGGTAACCGCTTTCAGCCTGCCCGGAGACATAACCAACGGGCTTGTTGAGCAAAATGGTCACGCGGGCCGTTTGACGCTGCTGCGCCTGACGAGCCAAGGTAATGGTTTGATGCGGATAGGCTTTACTGCCCAGTTCAGAAACGACTTGTCCGTCGACGCGAACCCAACCGCGCTCTATATAGGCGTCAGCCTCACGACGCGAACATAATCCGCGCTGCGCCATCAGTTTGGAAATGCGGACCTTATCGTCCGCCTGCTTTGAAAAGGATTTCGCCATGGTGATATCAAGCCGGAAAAGCCAAAATTGCACTTCTGCTGCAAGCACAAATCGATAAGCAAACAGAAGTTAATGTAAGGGAAGTTAGTGAGCCAAAATTTTAGACAGAAAATGCTTGGCGCGTTCCGAGCGGGCTTCGGGCTGCCCGAAGAACTCTTCTTTAGTGCAGTCTTCAACAATTTGCCCTTGGTCCATAAATACGACCCGATCGGCAACCTTGCGCGCAAAGCCCATTTCGTGCGTTACAACCATCATGGTCATGCCCTCTCGCGCCAAGTCCACCATTACATCAAGCACCTCGTTTACCATTTCGGGATCAAGGGCCGATGTGGGCTCATCAAACAACATGGCAATGGGGTCCATTGCCAACGCGCGGGCAATCGCAACCCGCTGCTGTTGCCCGCCCGACAACTGCCCTGGAAACTTGTTGATATGTTCTTCAAGCCCAACCCGCTGCAGCAGTTCACGAGCACGTGCTTGCGCCTGTGCCTGAGACCGTTTCAATACTTTCACTTGTGCCAAGGTAAGATTGTTCAGTACCGATAAATGCGGAAAGAGTTCAAAGTGCTGAAATACCATGCCGATTTTTGCACGTAATGCCGGCAAATTCGTACCGGGTGCGCCCACCGACACACCATCAATTCTAATTTCACCTTCTTGAAACGGCTCTAATGCATTGGCCGTTTTAATCAGGGTTGATTTGCCCGACCCCGAGGGTCCGCAAACCACCACCACTTCACCTTTGGCAACTGAAGTAGTGCAGTTTTTCAGAACCTGAAAATCACCATACCACTTGCTGACATTTTTGAACTCAATCATTAAACCTGTACTCCTTTAACGCACGAAGGCGGTGCGCGCCTGCAAAATCCGCACCAACCTTGAGGCCAGGTAGGAAATGACAAAATACACGATTGCGGCAAACACAAACATTTCCACCAGGCGCCCGTCACGTTGCGCCACAATATTCGCAGCGCCGAGGAAATCGGTTAAAGACAAAACATAAACCAACGACGTGTCCTGGAACAGCACAATAACCTGGGTTAACAACACCGGCGCCATATTGCGAAAAGCCTGCGGTAAAACAATGTGCCGCATCACACCAAAATAATTAAGCCCCAGCGCATAACCCGCTTCAACCTGGCCGCGTGGAATCGATTGAATGCCCGCGCGCATAATCTCGCAGAAATAAGCCGCTTCGAACAACGTAAATGTAATGAGTGCCGACGTGAACCCACCCACGGGAACCGGGCGCCCCTCGCCGGTTAACCAACCAACAATATAGGGAACCAGAAAATAAAACCAGAAAATAATAAGAATAAGCGGAAGCGCCCGGAGCAAATTCACATAGCTGCCGGCCACGCCCGAAACAAGGCGATTCGACGATAACCGCATCATGGCCAGCAACGTACCCAGGATCAAGGCAAAAATGGTTGCCAGTACTGTCAGTTTCAGCGTGAAAACCATCCCTACGCCAAGCAAGTACGGTAAGGAGTCGAAAATAACCTGGAAATCAAAACCCTGCATGGCCCATCCTTATTTTGCAGCGCCCATGAAACCGGGAACCCGAGCCGTTTTCTCGACCCAGCGCATCAGAATCACGACGACAATATTAATGAGCACATACAAAACCGTTGCAGCGGCAAAAGCCTCAAAAATCTGAAAACTGAACTCCTGCATCGAGCGCGCTGCGCCGGTAATTTCAAGTAGGCCAATCGTGAACGCGACCGAAGAGTTTTTAATTAAATTCAGTGCCTCGGAAGTCAGTGGGGGAAGAATCATGCGCCCTGTAATCGGCAGCAACACGTAGCGATACACCTGCTTTCGTGTCAGCCCCAGAGCGGTCGCCGCCAATGTTTGGCCGCGCGGCAACGATTCAATACCCGCCCGAACCTGCTCGGCGATCCGCGCCGAGGTGAACAGCCCCAAACACACAACGGCGGTCCAAAAGGTGCTCATTACCGGGTCTGCCGTTTTAATGTAATCACCCCACGCATCTGGCAAAACTTCCGGAAAAACGAAATACCAGAGGAACATTTGAACCAAGAGCGGAACGTTGCGAAACAACTCAACGTAACCACGGCACAAACGCTCAAGCCCGCGATGGCCACTGGTGTTGAAAACACCCACCGCGACCCCCAACACCAGCGCAAGAACCCAGGCGGCCGTCGAAACGGCCAGCGTCCAGTACAACCCCTGTATCAGGGTGTCCATATACGTACCGCTGCCGCCAGGTGATAGATCCCAAAAAACCGACCAGTTCCAGTTGTAATTCATGCGGACATTTTTCCTGGCCGGGATGGTTATTGATAAGTTGCGGGATCAGGCGAATCAGTGGGATTGGCCATGACCTTTTTAAGGGCATCCGTCATGGGCCAATTCAAATTGATATTACGCGGCGGAATCGGCTGCATGAACCATTTATCATAGATTTTTTCCAGACGCCCATCTTTCATCATGGCAATAACCGCATTATCAACAACCTGCTTAAAACGTGCGTCGTTCTTGGGAAGAATAATGCCGTATGGTTCGGTTGTGTACGCCTTCGAACTAATCATCCAGTCGTTGGCATTGCGCGAGTTGGCCACCAGCCCGGCCAAAAGAATATCGTCCATAAAGAAAGCAGCGGCACGACCACTATTCACGGTAAGAAACGCCTCGGAGTGATCTTTGGCCGGAATAATCCTTAAACCCAGGTCTTGTTCAGCATTCGCCTGAGTCAGCCAGCGCAGATTACTGGTGCCGGCGGTAGAAACAACCGTTTTTCCCTTCAGGTCTTCAAGCGCTTTCACATTAGACGATTTCAGTGCGGCGAACCGGGTTGCCGTTACAAACGTGGTTGGCGCGTAGCTGACCTGCTCTTGACGCTGCGCATTGTTCGTGGCGGACCCACAGGCCAGGTCGACCGTACCATTGGCCACCAGGGGAATGCGCGTGGACGACGTGACCGGGACCTCACGAACGTTCAAGGTACTCAGTTTGAGCTCTTGTTTGACCGCCTCGACGATATTTCGGCAAATATCCATGGAATACCCAACCGGCTTTTGGTCGCCGTCGAGATAGGAGAATGGGATCGACGATTCACGGTAGCCCAACGTTATTTGCTGATCGGACTGAATTCTATCGAGGCGACTTTCAGTTTGCGCCGCCGCCATGCCGGTAACAAAAACAGTGAGTGCCAATACCAATGATGCTGATTTCATTTGTCCTCCTTTTTTACAACTTAACCGCAAGCATGCGGTCGGGGCAACCGATTTAGAGTGCTTCGGTTCCGCTTTCCCCGGTTCGAATGCGAATGGCTTGCTCAACCGGCATGACGAAAATCTTGCCGTCACCTATTTTGCCGGTGTGCGCTGCCTTGATAACGGCCTCGACCGCCTCTTCGACCATCGTGGCCGGCAACACGACGTCGATACGGATCTTGGGCAGAAAATCCACAACGTACTCGGCGCCGCGGTACAGTTCGGTATGCCCTTTCTGACGCCCGAACCCTTTCACTTCGGCAACCGTAAGGCCACTGACGCCGATTTCGGCAAGCGCCTCGCGTACTTCATCGAGTTTGAACGGTTTAATAATGGCCGTAATCAGCTTCATAAAGCGGTGCTCCGGTAAGAATAAAGTGTCTCTGGGTAAAATTATCGCACGCTCACCTTATAATTGCGCACTATGTCAAAAAATGCTTCTACTCCGCCCCACGACCAGTTTGCCAACAAAAGCCAAGCCTGGTCCGCCCGTTTTTCCGAACCCGTCTCGGATCTTGTAAAACGATATACCGCCTCTGTAGGCTTCGATCAGCGCATGGCCCAAGTCGATATTCAAGGCTCATTGGCTCACGCCGATATGCTTGAATCGATCGGGCTTATCAGTACCGACGATCTGCAGGCAATACAGCGCGGCATGCAGCAAATTCTGCAAGAAATTCAGGACGGCCAGTTCGAATGGTCGATCGACCTTGAAGATGTACACCTGAACATAGAAAAACGGCTGGTTGAGCTGATTGGCGATGCGGGCAAACGGCTTCATACGGGCCGGTCGCGCAACGACCAGGTTGCCACCGATATCCGCCTTTGGCTGCGCGCGGAAATTGATACTTCGCTGGAACTGCTGCGCCAATTGCGCCACAACCTCGCGGCACTTGCGCTCAAGCACGCCGAAACAATTTTACCCGGCTTCACGCACCTGCAGGTTGCACAACCCGTTACATTCGGACATCACCTGCTGGCCTACGCCGAAATGTTCGCCCGCGACGCCGAGCGCCTGCAAGACTGCCGCAAGCGGGTCAACCGCTTGCCACTGGGCGCCGCCGCCCTGGCCGGCACATCGTATCCTATTGACCGCGAACGGGTTGCTCGCACACTGGGGTTCGATTCGGTGTGCCGTAATTCGCTCGACGCCGTTTCCGACCGCGACTTTGCAATCGAGTTTTGCGCTGCCGCGGCACTTATCATGATGCATGTTTCACGCCTGTCGGAAGAGCTAATTATCTGGATGAGCCCTCGGGTGGGCTTTATTCAGCTAGCCGACCGTTTTTGCACCGGCAGCTCAATCATGCCGCAAAAAAAGAACCCTGATGTCCCCGAGTTGGCACGCGGCAAAACCGGACGCGTAAACGGCCATTTGGTTGCTTTGCTAACGTTGATGAAAGCACAGCCCCTGGCCTACAACAAAGATAATCAGGAAGACAAAGAGGGGCTGTACGATGCCGCCGACACCATACGCGATACCCTAACGATCTTCGCCGACATGGTGAACGGCATTACCGTGAAGGCCGACGCCATGCGCGCCGCCGCCATGCAAGGTTTCGCCACCGCCACCGATTTAGCCGACTATCTGGTGAAAAAAGGCCTGCCCTTTCGCGATGCACACGAAACCGTTGCTCTGGCCGTGCGCACGTGCGAAGAGCAGAACTGTGATTTAGCCGACCTGACGCTGGAGCAGTTACAGTCGTTCCACGCCTCAATTGAAAATGATATTTTCGACGTACTTACATTGGAAGGATCCGTGGCCGCACGCAATCATATCGGCGGTACAGCCCCGGAACGGGTTCGCGAAGAAGCCAACCGGATACTGAAGGAAACACAAAACTAACGCTGAAAAACCGCTATCGACTCAACGTGCCCTGTATGGGGAAACATATTGATCGCACCGGCGGCCTCAAGCCGATAACCCACATCACGCACCAAAATCCCCGCATCACGCGCCAGCGTGGCGGGGTTGCACGACACATAAACGATTCTGTCTGGTTGAAGCGAAGCATCAAGCTGTGCCAAAGATTGCACAATGGCTTCGGCGCCGTCGCGCGGCGGGTCAATTAGCCACCGGTCGAACCGGCCCAAGGCTTTCAACCATTCGGCGTCCACCTCAAACAGGTTCTGAACAGAAAACCTTGCCTTCTTTTCCAGGCCGTGATCACGTGCCGCCGCATTAGCTCGGTCGACCAACGTTTGGCTGCCTTCTACACCCACTACCTCAGCCACCCGCGTTGCCAAAGGCAAAGTGAAATTACCCAGACCACAGAACAGATCAAGTACACGCTGTTCCGGCGCAATATCCAGCAAAGCCAAGGTGCGCGAGACCAACGCACGATTAATCGCATGATTTACCTGAGTAAAATCAGTGGGCTTGAACCCCATGCGCAACCCAAACTCCGGCAAACGATACGATAGGCAATTGACGTCGTCAGGATTAAGGGGATGAACCGTATCGGGGCCCTTGGGCTGTAACCACCAGCTTACATTGTGCGCGTCAGCGAACTGCTTCAAAAGCTGCTGATCCTGCTCGTTCAATGCGTCCATGTGGCGCATCAACAGCACAACGATGTCGTCACCTACCGCGACTTCAATTTGGGGAATGCTGCGGGGGATCGACAGTGCCCCCACCAACTCGCGCAAGGGCGTGATCAAATTGGAAACGTGCGACGGCAAAACGTGGCACTCGTGCATATCGGCAACATAGGCCCCTTTCTTCTCACGAAAGCCTACCAACACGCCGCCCTTTTTTTGTACATAACGAACCGACAAACGGGCCCTGTAACGATAGCCCCACGTCGGGCCATGCATCGGCGTTAACATTCGCCCCGGACGCACCCTGCCAATATGCCATAGCGCATCCTCCAACACTCTTTGCTTCACTGCAACCTGGGCGGCGGGATCAAGATGCTGCATTGCACAACCCCCACAAACACCATAATGCGGACATCGCGGAGTGACGCGCTGAGACGAAGATTTCAGAATTTTTTCGGTATGAGCGACATCGAATGAGGGCTTTCGCCGCACTATTTTTGCTTCCACCCGCTCTCCCGGCAAAGCGCCTTGAACAAAAACGACTTTGCCATCAAGACGTGCGACACCACGTGCCTCGAGGTCGAGTGATTCAATTGATAATATTTCTTCAGACATAAACGTTAGAGCAAACAAAACCGGCAAGGACCGAATTTTGACACCCTAACGCCGCCAAGTCGAATCAGGAAGCTGAATGACGTTGCATTTTGTCTTTTCTATGCTCATGCCGATCGGCCAACGCCTGAGTGAGCACCTTTTGTTGGTCGGCGTCAAGCGCCTCCCAAGCTTGCAACCATTTTTCGGCGACATCCAAGCGATGTTGAGACATCTCTTGCTGGGTCGCTTGCATTGCCTGCAGCGCCGCACGCGGATCAATCCGCCCTTCTTCGAGTTGTGCAAAGCGAGCCTGCATATTCGATTTCATCGTGCTCTTATGAGCCGCCCTAAGCGCTTGTTGTTCAGCTTGCGCAGCGTTGATTTTTTGTTGCTGCGAATCGGTAAGCTTCAGCGAATCAAGTGTTTTTTTCCCAACCGGGCCGTAACCGGGAATCATAAATGCAATATCACGTTGTTGAGAACCTGCGTGACGTTTATGCGCGTATCGATCATGCTTGCCGGCGCGATCAACGCGATTAACCTGTGTTTCTGCATTGTTGGGCTCTGCAGCCGCAGCAAGTGGGGCTTGCAGGGCAACCATGGCTGCCACTGTAGCCAAAGAGTAGGCAAGACTGGATTTTTTGCCGGGCATAATACTGCTCCTTCATAATGATAAGAGCCTTCATCATGCGCGCAAAATCATTTCAAACCTGTTGCGCAAACAGGCGCTTTCGTTTCAACGCGTTTCGAAATCGGCGTCTAAGCCCAGGCGTTCAGATACTCAACCCAGTGATCGCCATTTAAAGTCGCAAGTGTTTCACGTACAAGATCAATCTCTTCCTGGTAAGACTGTACATCAAGCTCACCGCGCAACAGACGAAACCGACAAAACAATAACCACGTGTTCACTACATCGGTTTCGCAATAAGCCCGGACTTCGTCCTGGCGCCCTTCGGACCATGCCCGCCATACCTGACTGCCGTCCATCCCCAACTTACCGGGAAAGCCACATAATTTGGCCAGGTCGTCCATCGGGGCGTTCGCCCTGCCATTATATTTCGCCAGTAAATCCATTAAATCGATATGGCGATTATGGTAGCGACTAATGTAGTTATTGAATTTGAAATCGCGGTCTTCTTCACCTGTGTCCCAATAACGGGGCGCCGGCACCCCATGAATAAGACTGCGGTAATGCAACACCGGAAGATCAAAGCCCGATCCGTTCCAACTAACTAACCGCGGGGTATACCGCTCAATTGTTTTAAAAAAACCCGTAATGAGAGAAGCCTCCGGGTCGTCCGGTTGACCTAATGTTTTGATTCGAAAACCCTGGGCATCGCGAAAAACACACCCTACCACCACAATCTTGTGCAAGTGCAAGGGCAAAAAGTCGGTACCATGTGAAGCCTGCCTTTGCGCCAACGCTTTTTCGATCACCTCCACATCACTTAAGGTGTCGGGCCAATCATTCAGTTGCCTGAGTCCATTGGCATCCGGAATGGTTTCAAGATCGAAAACAAGGGTGGGAATCATTAAAGCGCCCCGATTTACCGCTCGGGAAGATAGGCCAGCGGGTTAACAGGCGTGCCACTACGCCGGATCTCGAAATGCAAGCGTGGACTGGTGGTGTCGGTTTGCCCCATTAATGCAATGCGATCGCCCTTCTTAACTTCCTGCCCGGTTTTCACCAGCAGCTTTTCGTTATGTGCATACGCAGTAATAAAGCTGTTGCTGTGACCGATTAACACCAGGTTACCCAAGCCACGAACACCATTTCCGGCATACATGACTTTGCCCGAGGCGGCAGCAATCACCGGATCGCCAACGTTACCGCCGATATCAACCCCTTTTGTATTGGAACTGAAACCCTGGATCACTTTGCCTTGAGCGGGCCAGCCCCAGGATATTAAGCCGGCATCGCCGGCACGCGACGGCTTTGCAGGTTCGGAGGCTTTGGCCGGCTCAACAGCCGCGCCACTATCGGAACCCATTCCCGCACCACTTGCGACCTGTGGCGCGTCGCCGCGCAAACGCAAGGTTTGGCCGACGCGCAATTGACCGGGGTCGGAGATATTGTTGAGTTGCACCAAGGTGCTGACATCAACGTTATACATTTGCGAAATTTTGTACAGGGTGTCACCTGGCCTGACAACATATAGCCCGCTTGACGGAACGGATGCCGACCCACTCGACATATCGGCGACAGGTGCCTGGGTTCCGCGGGACGCGCAACCCGCCAGCACTGCCATTGACATAACGACCATGACCAGCCAGATACGCGGCATGCGCCTGGGAAACTGCGACGCAGCCGACAATGCCGAAAGCCCGGACGTTCCTGCAACCATAAATCATCTCCTACAACTGAGTTCCTGAACGAAGAGGAACAAAACGAACCGATTCCAATTCCTGACGATGCCAACTGGTAGGGCTGGTACGTCGAATGAGTACTAAACGCTGCGCCGACGTGCCCTCAGGCGCAATCAGACGCCCCCCGACAGCCAACTGATCAAGCAATGCCTGCGGAATATGCAAACCGGCTGCCGCCACAACAATAGCATCGAACGGGGCGGATTTGGGCAAACCAAGCATACCATCACCGAACGAAAGCCTTACCCGGGTATTTAACTTTAGCGTTCGAAGGTGGTCACGCGCAAGGTCGTACAAACCACGGATGCGTTCGATTGCGTAAACTTCGGGCACAATTTGAGCCAGCACGGCAGCCTGATAGCCGCAGCCGGCGCCTACTTCAAGCACCCGTTTGGGCAACGACTCCTCGCAAACGGCGGAAATCATGCGGGCCACCACCCAGGGCTGGGAAATCGTTTGCCCGAAACCGATTGGCAAAGCAGCGTCTTCATACGCCCGGCTCGCCAACCCCTGATCGACAAAGTAATGTCGCGGCACTGCCATCATGGCATTGAGCACCCGCGGGTCGGTAATTCCTTGCTCCCGAACACGCTCAACCATTTGGGCGCGCAAACGCTCGGAATTCAAGCCCAAATTACCTTGCCCCAATGTACCGGTTGCTTCAGTTAAGATTTTCGACTCAAAGGATGCGCTGGAACGTGGCCCCATACCCGGTGGACTGATGCGGGTATTGCTGTTGCGCGCCGTAAGCCCATGACCAATTCGGGAACGGCCAAACCGGTTTGTGGTGCCCGTCGCGAAGGGAAAGGAGTTTACCGGTTTACGCATAGCGGCCCCGCCCAACCTCGCACGGCGTCGAGTTGTTCATGGTAGGTAAGATCAAGACGCAAAGGCGTAACCGAAACGCGATTGTTTTCGATTGCCCCAAAATCCGTATCAGACGCCGCATCGGAGACATTGCCTACCGGCCCGATCCAATAAACCGGATCGCCGTAGGGCGTAGTGGTTTTCACAACCGGCTCAGACGGGTGACGTTTGCCCAGACGGGTGACATGGATACCATCGAGCGCCTCATAAGGAACGGCGGGGATATTGACGTTCAATAATACCTTTGCGTCGATTGGCTGCTCGACGTGATGTGCAACAATTTGACGCGCCACCTGCGCCGCCGTTTCCAAATGCTCCCAACCCCTTTTCACTAAAGAAAAAGCAATGGCGGGAATACCAAACAAATAGCCCTCCGTCGCCGCAGCGACGGTACCTGAATACAGGGTGTCATCGCCCAAATTTGCCCCGTTGTTGATACCGGAAACAACCAGATCGGGACGAAAATCAAGCAAACCCGTTAAGGCAATATGAACGCAATCGGACGGTGTACCATTAATGAAGAAATAGCCGTTCGGCGCCTGGCGCACGGACAACGGACGATTCAGTGTCAGAGAATTGGAAGACCCGCTGCAATTGGTTTCCGGCGCGACAACGGTTAGTTCGCCCAAACCATGCAAGGCTTTGGCCAACGCCTCGATTCCGAGCGCATTGTACCCATCGTCGTTTGACACCAATATCCGCATTTGCATTCCATCTCAGTACTTAAGAAAACGTTGCCAATTGTACCCGCTTGCCATGACTTTGGCTGGTAAAACAGAGTCGGGGTAGAATGCCTTGCAATTGTGACAAAGGAATAACCTTAATGGCATCCGCAACCTCCGTTCTGATCAGCCTTGTTGTTATTTTGGGCGCCTATATCATTGGCTCAATTTCGTTTGCGGTTGTCGTAAGCCGACTCATGGGGCTGGATGATCCCCGCACCTTTGGGTCGGGCAACCCCGGCGCCACGAATGTTCTCCGAACGGGAAATAAAAAAGCAGCCATCTTTACCTTGATTGGAGATGCGCTGAAAGGCTGGGTCGCGGTATTCCTGGCCACCTTAATTGCAACACAGTTCGGTCTGGGTGCCGCCCTGCCTGCCGCTGCCGCCCTGGCGGCGTTTCTGGGCCATGTGTATCCGATATTTCTGAAATTCAAAGGCGGCAAAGGCGTTGCAACGGCATTGGGCGTGCTCGCCGGTCTGGAGCCTGTGCTGGCATTAGCCACGTTGGCGACCTGGCTCATTGTGGCCTATGCAAGCCGCTACTCATCGTTGGCGGCCGTGCTGGCTGCTATTTTTGCACCGCTTTACTATTTATTCGGCGCCAACATCGCATGGCGTTTACAAGGCAGTGTCACGTTTGTATTGATTATCATCGCAGTCGTGCTTTGTTATCGCCACAGCGCCAACATTACCCGGTTAATGAAGGGAACAGAGCCGAAAATCGGCAAATCAAAGGGTCAAGGTGGTAAACCCAAAACCTGAATGAGTCACTCATATGTCCTGCAACGGCCAGCGCGGGCGTACCGTAAAAGCATGATCTCCTACATTTAGGTCGGCAAGGCCGGCATCAATACGCTGCGAGGCGGCATAAGCAATCATGGCGCCGTTATCGGTGCATAATGCCAACGGTGGAAAGAAAACCTGCCCGCCACGACGTTGCATTGCTTTGTGCAAATGTTCACGCAAGCGCCGGTTAGCCCCAACTCCGCCGGCCACCACCAAACGTTTCATACCGGTTTTATCCATTGCACGAATCGCTTTCGCTGCCAGAACGTCGACAATAGCCGCCTCAGTAGCCGCCGCAAGATCGGCCTTTTGCTGATGCGTTACCGCACCCTCTCCTGCGGCCGACTCCAGCTTTTTCATTTGTGTCAGCACTGCGGTTTTCAAGCCACTGAAACTAAAATCAAGATCGCCGCTATGCAACATGGGTCTTGGCAATGAGTAAACCGTACTATCGCCCTCTTGCGCCAAACGCGATAAGGCAGGGCCACCAGGATAACCCAGCCCCATCAGCTTGGCCGATTTATCGAAAGCCTCACCAGCGGCGTCATCAAGCGTTTCGCCCAGCATTTCGTATTGGCCGACGGCGTCCACCCGCATCAACTGCGTATGCCCACCCGACACCAATAAAGCCACAAAGGGAAATTCGGGCGCCGGGTCGGCAAGACGGGGCGACAGCAAATGACCTTCTAGGTGATGGACCGGAATCGCCGGCAACCCCAGCGCCCAGGCAATTGATCGCGCCACCGAGGCCCCTACCAGCAATGCCCCTGCCAAACCCGGACCGGCCGTATAGGCAACGGCCTGAACGTCGTTCAAAGATAGCCGCGCCTCTTTCAATACCGTGTTCGTAAGCGGCAAAATACGCTGTATGTGGTCGCGTGAGGCTAGTTCCGGCACAACCCCGCCATATTCACTGTGCATGGCAACCTGGCTGTGCAAGGCGTGCGCCAGCAAGCCGCGTTCGGAACACACCAACGCCACACCAGTTTCATCACAAGAACTTTCGTATCCAATTACTATCATTTATCGCAGTGTACAACTTGGGGTTATTACGACTAAAAACAGCTACAAATCAGAACAATAAAGGCTTAGAATTGCATCGTCGCATTATTTTATGTTTAAACCGATTTGTTTTTTGCCTAACACTAATAAAGGGGGGGCTTTGCATGCTAGAAAGTTTATTCAAGCTGCGTGAACACGGAACCAATGTCCGAACGGAGATTTTAGCCGGGGTGACCACGTTCCTGACCATGGCATACATTATTTTCGTTAACCCGCAAATCCTGTCCACCACCGGCATGGACGGCGGCGCCGTATTTGTTGCAACCTGCCTGGCAGCGGCGCTCGGCTCTCTTATTATGGCTTTCCTGGCCAACTGGCCTATCGGTATGGCGCCGGGCATGGGCTTGAACGCATTCTTCGCGTTTACCGTGGTGGGTGCCATGGGTTACACCTGGCAACAAGCACTGGGGGCCGTATTTATTTCCGGCATTATTTTCGTCATTCTTACGGTTACGGGCGTTCGTACCTGGATTATTGAAGGGATTCCCAAATCGCTACGCTCGGGTATTGTGGCCGGTATCGGCTTGTTCCTGGGCATCATCGCACTCAAAAGCGCGGGTATCGTAGTGGGCAGTGACGCCACACTCGTAACACTGGGCGACCTCACCTCGCCGCAAGCTTTGTTCGCGATTCTGGGGCTTTTCATTATCGGTGCACTCGACGCCCTGAAGGTGCGCGGCGCGATCCTGATCGGTATCCTGGCCATCACCATTCTGTCAATTATTATGGGTTACACCCAGTTTGGCGGCATCTTCGACATGCCACCCAGCCTGGCTCCCACCTTCTTCCAACTCGACATCTTGGGCGCGCTGCAATTTGGTTTTGTGCACGTCATTCTGGTTCTTGTACTGGTCGAGGTCTTCGATGCAACCGGCACCATGATTGGCGTCGCCAAACGTGCGAACCTTATGCCTGAAGGCAAGCCCAACCGCCTGGGTCGCGCTCTGATGGCCGACAGTACCGCCATCGTGGCCGGTTCATTTCTGGGTACCAGCAGCACTACCGCCTATATTGAAAGCACCTCGGGTGTACAAGCCGGCGGGCGTACAGGCCTTACCGCGCTTACTATCGGCATTCTGTTCCTGCTGGCCTTGTTTCTGGCACCGCTTGCCGGCTCGGTACCGGCCTACGCGACAGCGCCTGCCCTGTTATATGTTGCCGGCTTAATGCTTCGCGAAGTTGCCGATGTACAGTGGGACGACGCCACCGAAGCCACGCCCGCTGCACTTACCGCGATTGCCATGCCATTCACTTACTCTATCGCAAATGGTTTGGCATTCGGGTTCATCAGCTACGTTGCGTTAAAAGTACTCAGCGGTCGTTTCAACCAAATCCACATGGCAACACTCATCGTGGCCATCTTGTTTGTTATCAAATATGCCTTCTTCGGCGGACACTAATACAAACGAGAGATGCAATAACGCGAACAAACCAGTACACTGGTAAAACGCAAAACACCCATTTTTACAAGCGGCTTCAATAGCCGCTTTTTTATTTCAGGAGTCTCATGAGCACAATAGAACTCACCAAAGATAATTTTCAACAAGCCGTTCTCGATAGCAAACCGCTTATCGTTGATTTTTGGGCGCCCTGGTGCGGGCCTTGCAAGACTTTTTCACCGGTTTTCGATAAAGCATCCGAACAACACGACGACATCACTTTTGCGAAAGTGAATACGGAAGACGAAGAGGAACTGGCCGGCGCCTTGGGTATTCGCTCCATTCCCACCTTAATGGTTTTCCGCGAACAAGTTCTGTTGTACAACCAGGCGGGTGCGCTCTCAGCTGGCCAACTGGAAGAATTACTAACTCAGGTGAAAAGCGTGGATATGGAACAGGTTCACGCTGAAATCGCAGCCCAACAACAGCAGCAAGAGCAAAACCCAGGGCCGCAATAACTCATCGGCCCCGGGCGCACGCAATTAAAACTGAGTGTCGTCGCGCTCGAAGCGATCGAGGTCGAAATAACGCGAAGTGGAACTGCCGGTTTCTGCTTGCGTACCGGAAGGTTCCAGCGTTGCTTTAGCGGCGGAAGGCGCGCTTGGCGCTTTGCTGGGAGGGGTGGTACCCACGATACCGGGTACTGTGCCCCGGGCACGGCCCGATCCGCGCTGTGCCAACGTGCGTTGAATCAGGTCTTCAAGCTGATCGGCCAGCGACGAGAACTCTTTGTTTCGCGCCCAATCGGCGGCATCCAGCTTTTGAAGATTTTGAGTCGTCGGTTCCGCTCCCGCAGCCAGAACCGCCCTTACCGTTTCCTGATCGCCCGAATAAGCAGCCATCATGAGAGGCGTTGTACCGTCAGGTGCAGGTGCATCAACGATGGCTCCTGCATGAATCAACATATTCACCATTTCAATATGGCCTTTCGAAGCGGCATAATGCAGCGGCGTCCAGCCCAGACGATTGACCTTCGCACCGCGTTGAATCAAAGCCCTGGCGCGCTCGACATCGCCTACTATCGCCAGATACATCAACGGCGTTTCGTCGTAAGTATTGGCAATATTAGGGTTCAGGTCGCGATGTCGGGCCAGTAAATCATAAACGCCCCAAGCCTGATCCTGAATGGCCTGCATGATGGCGGGTTGCCCCTTTTCGTTGCGCACATTGGGGTCCTCACCCAGTGCCAGCTCCGTCTTTACGGCTTCGACCCGGTCATTGGCGATATCAATCCACCAGTTATCCGATGCTGCATTCACCGCTGTTCCGGTAAGCAAGACACTCGCAAGTGCTAGGCTTGTTAAAAAACGGAAATGATGAGGGCGGTTGATTTTAGGCATGCGTCAGCTCCGCAGGGCGAGGAACTTTTCCGAACAAGCGGAAAAAATTCTCGGTGGATTGTTGGGCGACCTGCGCGACCGGTATGCCTTTCAGTTCGGCTATTTTTTCCGCCACGTGAATGACTTTGGAGGGGTCATTGGTTTTTCCGCGATACGGCACCGGCGCAAGATACGGCGAGTCGGTTTCTATTAGTAGGCGGTCGAGCGGCAGCACCTTGGCAAGCTCCTGCACTTCCTGGGCTTTCTTGAACGTGACGATCCCCGACAAAGAAATATAAAAATTCATGTCGATTGCAGCACGCGCCATTTCCAGAGACTCGGTAAAGCAATGCATTACGCCGCCGCATTCAGCCGCACCCTCTTCCCGCATAAGACGCAGCGTATCTTCACGCGACGCGCGGGTATGAATAATCAGCGGCAAATTACTGGTGCGCGCTGCCCGAATATGCGTACGAAACCGCTCCCTTTGCCAATTCAACGGTTCACTTAAACGAAAATAATCAAGCCCGGTTTCACCAATTGCCACCACTTTGTCGTTGGCGCCGGCCCGATCGACGAGATCATCAACGGTTGGCTCAGTTGTGTCTTCGTAATCGGGGTGGACGCCCACAGAGGCAAAAAGCTGTGGATGCGGTTTAACCATCTCGATTAAACGTGGCCAGTCGGGCAAGTTCACACTAACCACCAGTGCATGACTGACCTGATTACGCTTCATGTCGGCCAAAATGGTATCTAGATTTTCCGACAGAGCGGGAAAATCCAGATGGCAGTGAGAGTCAACGTACATAAATAGCAACCCGCTTTCTAAAACTGAAACGTACTATTCTAACGCGCTTACCGTGTCGTAATCAGCCGGCCGACTGACAAGCCAGAACCACTCGTTGAAGTGCGGTTTGAATAAACAACTTCGTACTTAATGGGTGGGTTGACACCGCTTTCTGCTGCACCAGCCAGCGCGCCATTTCAGCCATGGTAGACGCAGTGACACGCGATGCGATTTGTCGGGTAAAGGTGGTAAGTTCTGGATAATACCGGGGCTCAACACCCTGCGCGACAAGCATTAAATCAAGCCACCAACGTTGCAGAGCATCCACCCACATAGTGACAGGTTGCTTCTCAAGCGCATCGGCAACCCCGCCTGGGTCGGCCTCCTTGTCTTGCGTCAAACCAACAACAAGCGCCCGCAACCATACCGGACATGCCGTATCGGATTCAGCAGACAACGCGAGCGCCTTCAAAGGCGCGCCGCCTGCTGCTGCAAGCCAACTGTGCGGCTCTGCGAGCCCCTGCTGTTGAAGCCACTTTTGCGCTGTTTCAGGCGCAGGCACTGACAACGGGAATCGACGACAGCGTGATACCAACGTGGGCAACAAACGATCCGGCGTGTCCGACACCAACAAAAACACCGTACCCTGCGGTGGCTCTTCGAGCACTTTCAACATAGCATTGGCGGAAATCATATTTAATGACTCTGCCGGATAAAGTACGGCAACGCGGAAGCCGCCGCGATGTGTTGCCGTGTTGAACCAGTGGTGCAACTGCCGCAACTGTTCAACACGGATCTCGCGCGACAATGACTTTTTAGGTGTCGCTGCGTCGTCCTCTGTTTCATCCCCTTCAAGGGCGGCAACCGCATCTGGACGGATACGCCGCAAGTCTGGATGACTGCCTGCCGCGACCCACTGGCATGCCGAGCAACGACCACAGGCCATTTGCTCTTGCGGCGACTCACATAACAGCGCTGCCGCAGCCGCCAAAGCAAACTGTTGCTTGCCAATACCGGCCAAGCCATGAATAAGCCACGCATGGGCGAAATTGTTTCGCCCGGCCAACCATGTTCGTGCCATCTCTTTTTGCCAGGGAAGGAACTGCGGCAGCGCCATATTCATGCCCCTTAACCGGAACGCCACCGCGTTAGCAGCTCATCGACTTGCTCGGCTAGTTCAGTTTGAATGTCGGTAATAGCGCGCGCACTGTCCACCACCCTGATACGAGCCGGAAATTGCCGGGCACGCTCATGATAGGCAGCACGTGTACGCTCGAAGAAGTCCGCTCCTTCCTTCTCGAAACGGTCCAGATCGCGCGACCGGGCCAACCTATCTCGCGCCACACTCAATGGCACGTCGAAAAACCAAGTGCAATCGGGTTGCAGATCGGGGTGCACCCACTCTTCAAGCACATTCACCGCCCCGCCACCTAATTGACGCCCGCCACCCTGATAAGCAAAAGTTGCATCAGTAAAGCGATCACACAACACCCATTGCCCTCGTGCCAATGCCGGTTTAATGACAGCTTCAACGTGCTCGGCGCGAGCAGCGAACATGAGCAGGGTTTCCGCTTTCAGCGTCATCGGCTGATTCAACAATATCTGACGCAGTTGTTCCCCCAACTGCGTGCCACCGGGCTCGCGTGTATTCAACACATTGATATCGCGCCGGGACAACTCCTGAACCAGCCAGGGAACATGGGTGCTTTTACCCGCGCCATCAAGGCCCTCCAGCGTGAGAAACATGCCTGTTTTATGAGCCATTATCAGTCTCGCCCCAAAATGTATTTTGCAACGGCGCGATTATGCTCGCGCAAGTTCTCTGAAAATTCGCTCGTTCCGTCGCCCCTTGACACAAAGTACAGAAACTTGTGCTGCTCGGGATTCAATGCGGCTTCCAACGCGGCACGACCACTGCTGGCGATGGGCGTAGGCGGCAAACCATTTCGTGTATACGTGTTCCAGGGGGTGTCGGTTGTCAGATCCCGCTTTCGGATTCTGCCCTGGTACTTATCACCCATGCCATAGATCACCGTGGGATCGGTTTGTAACGGCATACCCAAACGCAGCCGGTTGGCAAACACCCCACTGACCCGATCGCGGTCTGCCGCGTGCCCGGTCTCTTTTTCAATAATCGATGCCATGATCAACGCTTCATAGGGTGTCTTAAGTGGAATATCGGCGTTACGCTGCGACCACAATTGATCGAGCAACGATTTTTGCGCCACATGAGCCCGTCGCAAAATGTCGAAATCAGTCGTGCCCGGCGTAAAAACATAAGTATCAGGAAAGAAAAGGCCTTCCGGGCTGGGATACTCAACCCCAAGCTTGTCAAGCAATTGAGCATCATCAACGCCATCCAACGTTTGACGGACATCGGGATGCGCTGCCAGCGCCTCACGAATTCGCTGGTATGTCCAGCCTTCCAGCAGGGTAATGCGAGTTTGTGTCATATCGCCGTTGGCCATGCGCTCGAGTAGCGTCCAGGGCGAATCACCTTGTGTCGCTTCATAGGCACCCGCCTTGATCATGATGTCGCGGCCGGATAACCGGGCCATCATGACAAATAAATCTTCATTCACCTGAATACCTGCATCGCTCATGGCGCGCGCCACGCCGCGCACCCCCGTACCTGACTCAATACGGTAATCGGCAGGATCAACTTGCATGGTTACCGGTGACGTTGCCCAATACCAGGCAGCGCCCGCAACCAGCCCGGCCAGCACGAGCAAAAGACTTACCGACCAAAGCAACCAGGACTTGATAATTTTCAACATGGCGCCACTATAAGTTATATAACCAGCGTTATTGTACGCAAGCACCGCAAGGTGCTCTGCAACGCAAGACAAAGACCGCTATCATAAAGTGTTGAACACTTCATTTTCCTTATTATTTGTAGGCTCGCAATGAATTTTGCCGTCAGTTCCGCTACCGTACTTTCCGACTTGGCCATACTTGAGTTTGCAGGTGTCGACACGCCCGCCTTTTTGCAGGGCCAGCTCAGCAACGATGTCATGGCCGCCACGATCGATACCGCCATGCTGGCCGCCTATTGCAACCCAAAAGGCAGAACGCTGGCAACGCTTGTTTTATGGAAAATGCCCGACACCCAAAACAATGAGCCCGTATTCCAGGCCCTTGTAAAAGCAGACATTGCCGACGCCTTGGTCAAACGTTTAACCATGTTTGTTTTGCGATCGAAGGTAAAAATCCGCCGCTTGTCCATCGAAGCGATCGGGCTCAAGCTGGAAAGCGGCAACACGGCGGCCAATGTCGTCGTACCCGAAATCAACGGCCTGAACCTGGGGGCACTACCTGATGCCTTTGCGCCTTATCGGGTTATTACGCACCCAGGCGGCGTTAGCATTGCCGCGCCGCAAAGCCAACCGGAGTCGCAAAGGTGGTGGTTCATACCCTCCGAAACGCAATCCCCTGCGTTAGAACCAAATGCAAACGCGTTAAGCAAATGGCAAACAGCCGACATTCTGGCCGGCCTGCCCTGGGTTGAACATGCCACACAAGAAGCATTTATTCCCCAAACATTGAATCTTGATCTGATAAACGGCGTCAGTTTTACCAAAGGTTGCTATCCGGGCCAGGAAGTCGTGGCACGCAGTCATTACCGGGGTACGGTCAAACGCAGAATGGCACGCGGCACCGCCGAAGTGGGAGTCGAACATATCGCATCGCTGGCAGGGCAAGATATATTCGATGCACATTCGGCACACCCCGACTCCCCCGCAGGGCGCGTTATAAACGCAGCTCACGACGACACACAGGCGCAGTTACTGCTTGAGGTAAAGTTGGCCGATCTGGCACAGGCACAGTACCGGCTGGGCGAACCCAATGGCCCGATAATAACGCAGGCAAGTTTGCCCTATAGCATTGAGCCCGGCGAACAATAAACCATAAAGCGCCCGCCTACCCAGCTCCCAAAGAAGCCAGCGGGTGCGCTTCACCCGTCGGCCAGGGCGGCTCGAAATAACGCGCGACAAAGCGCGCGTCGGCTTCATTAATGGTGGCGGGCATCCAGGCCGGCGAGCGATCTTTATCAATTAAAAGTGCGCGAATCCCTTCTTTTAAATCGGGGTTGCCGGCACAGTTCAACGCCGCGATATATTCCAGCCTGAAAGCGTCGGCCAGACTAAGAAAACGTCCCTTTTTCAACAACTCGAAAGTGAGTCGCACCGATCCGGGAGAGCCCGCTTTCATGCGCTGTGCCGCCTGCCCAAGGACTTCTTCATTCCCCGACTCCCATCGCAGAATATTGCCGTAGATCGTGAAAAAATCCGGCCCACTGCATGCCGATTGAATCGCCTTTGTGCTGCGTTGCAGAACACCGTCAGGGATATCTCCGGATGTTAACCGACGAATTACTTGCTCAAGCAAGACATCATTTACCTCGCGATCCGTGCCCCAGGATTCGGCCTGAACATCTTGTAAAAGTTGATCCCACTGACTGCTATGTGCAATGTACTGCGTTAACCCCAAAAAAAGCGTATCTGCCGCATTGATACTCATACCCGTCATACCCAGCACGCGTCCGAAAAACTCGGGCATACGATTCAAAAACCAGCTTGCGCCCACATCGGGCACAACACCAATACTGATTTCCGGCATGGCAAAGCGTGTTGTTTCGGTGGCAACCCGATGGCTGCAACCCATCATCAGGCCTGCACCACCACCCATGACATAACCGTTTGCCCAACATGCTATGGGTTTTGGGTAGGTATGAATCATGTAATCAAGAATATACTCGTCTCGAAAAAAGGTCCGCAAATACTCAGACGACCAAATCGGCATTCCCGGTTCGGGAATATGGCGATAAAAAGATTGCAAATCACCACCCGCGCAAAAGGCTTTTTCACCCTGTCCCCGCAACAGAACGACCCGCACACGGTCATCGTCGCGCCAGAGCGCTAATTGCCGTGTCACCGACTGCGCCATTTCAAGCGACAGCCCATTCAGCCATTTCGGCTGATTCAAAACAATAACGCCAACCTCACTACCGTTGGCAGCGGGAATTTGCTCAAACAGTACTGCTTCCATTTTTTACCCGTTGTTTGTGCATTGCACGCCGACGACGCGACTCTTTAGGGTCAAACTGCAATGGTCGATACAACTCCAACCGATCACCGTCTGCCAGGATATAACCATCTTGGCAACGCTGGCCAAAGACACCCATCGCGCCAAGCTGTTGCATTTCTTCGGGAAATGCCTGAGCAAAACCACTTTGGTCCAGCGCCTGACGCGCTGTGGTTCCCATGGGCACCTGAAGCGTTTTCCGCCAGATCGTGTCGGGTTGCGCAAACACCACCTCAACATGAATATACGAAGCGTCGCGAGTGTGCGATTCAGTCATAGCAAGCTTGGGCGCGCTGGGTGAAGGAATCGATAAAGCTGCTGGCAATGCGGTTGAAAACCGGGCCGACAACACGCTCCAGGCCCCGATTCGCAAACGCATATTGCATGGTGTACACCACTTTGCAGGCATCGGGAGACAACTCTATGAACTCCCATTTGCCCGTTAGCTCGGAAAACGGACCATCGACCAGATTAAATGTAATCTGACGGGGGTAATCGTGTTCGTTGCGTGTCGTGAACGATTGCCTGATGCCCGCAAAACTAATGGTAATGGACGCTTGCATGCCATGCTCATCGCGCGCCTGAATACTTGCGCCGCCGCACCAAGGCATAAACTGTGGATACTTTTCCACATCGGCGACCAAATCGAACATTTGTGCGCACGTGTAAGGAACCAGGACTGATCTTTGAACTGTATGCATTGAATCTTTTTAATCGCTAGAATGTAAGGTTGATTTTACCTTCTATAGCTTTACTTATTCATGAGCATTGTTGAAAACCGCAAAGCACGGCACGATTATTTCATTGAAGACCGCTTTGAAGCCGGTCTTGTTCTGGAGGGATGGGAAGTAAAAGCCATCCGCGCCGGACAAGTGCAGCTTAAGGAAAGCTACGTTATTGTGCGCGATGGCGAGATTTTTGTTATCGGCATGCATATCAGCCCGCTAAAAACCGCTTCAACGCATATCCATCCCAACGCCACCCGAACCCGCAAGCTGCTATTAAAAGCGGAAGAAATCAATAAGCTGATTGGTAAAACCGAACAGCGGGGCTACACGCTGGTGCCTTTGAACCTGCATTATAAAAACGGTCGCATTAAACTGGATATCGCGCTGGGGCGGGGTAAAAAGCACCACGACAAACGCGACACTGCACGCGATAAAGACTGGGCCCGCGAGAAAGAACGTTTAATGAAGCACGACACACGTAATCGCGATTAACTTACATATCGGTATATACATCCAATTCCTGACACTTACGTGTCAGGGTGTTGCGTCCTATGCCCAAGCGCTGTGCCGCTTCCGCTTTACGGTCACGGCAATGGCTTAACGCCGTTTTCAACAAAGCACTTTCGAACTCTCGTGTTAGCGTCGCCATAATCGCAGGTTCGTTGCGCTCCAGCTTGCTTCGGGCTGTTTTTACAAGCAGACTCACCCAATCGGCCTGATCGTTGCTTGTTGTAATCGGAGGTTGTCCTTCATTAAAAGTCGACGTTGTACTCAGCGCCGACTCGCTGTTGTCCGCCTGGCCCGCCGCAGACAATACCTCGGGCGGCAAATCTTTTATATCGACCGTCTGCCCCGAAGACATCACCGTCAGCCAATGGCAAAAATTCTCGAGCTGCCGGATATTTCCGGGGTAATCAAATGCCTTGAGCGTTTCCATTGCCGATGTCGTTAAACGCCTGGGCTTTACCCCTAGCGCGCGAGCACTGTTTGCGAGAAATAACTCCGTTAGCGCGGGAATGTCTTCTTTACGCTCGCGCAGCGGCGGCAACCTCAAACGAATCACATTCAGGCGATGGAAAAGATCTTCACGAAATTGCCCTTGCGCCACGCGTTGTTCCAGCGGCTGATGCGTGGCGGCGACAATGCGTACATCGACTTTTATCGCCTGAGAGCCTCCCACGCGATAAAAACTGCCTTCGGCCAGCACGCGCAACAAACGTGTTTGCAACTCAAACGGCATATCGCCGATCTCATCAAGGAATAGCGTACCGCCGTTAGCCTCTTCGAACCGGCCCCGGCGCTGCTGGGTGGCACCGGTAAATGCACCTTTCTCATGGCCGAACAATTCCGCCTCAAGCAAATCTCGAGGGATCGCTGCGGCATTAAGCGCCACAAACGGCCCTGAAGCCCGTGGACTATGCGTATGCAAAGCGCGTGCTATCAATTCTTTTCCTGTGCCTGACTCACCGGTAATCAGCACGGTCGCGGGCGACACAGCCAAACGACCTATCGCGCGAAACACTTCCTGCATGGCAACCGATGCCGATTTCATCATGACCTGCGACGTCGTATCAGGCTCTGCGCGCTCGACGTGAGGCATGTTTGTTTCAGGAGCCGGGGCATCGGAATGCGATGATATCGGCATGGCCCGCTGAATCAAGGCGACGGCGTCATTAATATCAAAAGGCTTTGCCAGATAATCGAAAGCGCCTTTCTTGAATGCCGACACGGTGCTGCTCAGATCGGTATACGCCGTCATGACAATCACGGGCAAGTCGGGATAACGCGCTTTGATTTCCTGTAATAAAGCCAATCCGTCTTTACCCGGCATGCGCACATCCGTGACCAAAACCGACGGCGCCTGACCTGCTAGCGCATCCAGCATTTCATCGGCACTGGAAAACGCTTGCGTGGGGATGGCCTCGCGTGCCAGCGCCTTTTCAAGCACCCAGCGAATGCTTTGATCATCATCAACTATCCAGACCGGTTTCATGACTGCTCCAACGGTAGAATGAGGCGAAATTCCGTATGCCCCGGACGGGAGTCAAACTCAATCACGCCGCCATGCTGCTGTACAAACTCTTGAGCCAGGCTTAAGCCAAGGCCACTGCCGCTGGCGCGACCCGTTACCAGCGGATGAAAAATTTTTTCCCGTAACTCTGTTGCAATACCTGGCCCATTATCGATCACCGACACAATGACGCCAAGCCGAACCGTTTGCCGCGCCAGGGTTAATTGACGTCCAATACGCGTGCGTAATGTCAGGCAAGGCGGTGCTTCAGGATCTGGATTGCGTTGTTCGGTTAAAGCCTGTGCCGCGTTTCGCACAACATTCAAAAAAGCCTGTACCAGACGCGGCTGGTCTCCTTCTATATCCGGTACCGACGCGTCGTAGTCGCGCACGAACTCTATCTGATTGGCGTATTCCGCCTTCACCAGGGTGTAGACGCGCTCACACACTTCGTGGACATTGAATTGCGTCGTAGCCAGGCCTTCACCTTGCGGCGCAATCAAACGATCAATCAGGGCGCCCAGGCGATCCGCCTCGGCCACAATAACGCCGGTATATTCCTGCAGTGAAGAATCGCCCAGCTCGCTCTCAAGTAATTGCGCCGCTCCACGAATCCCCCCCAAAGGGTTCTTGACCTCATGGGCCAGGTTTCTAAGGGATTCTCGTTGGACGCTTAACTCACGGGTAAGCTGAAGCGTGCGATCGAGCGTGTCGTGCTGATCAAATCCCCTAACTTCCAGCAAAGCCGCCCATGGTTGATGATCAAGCGGGACCAAGGCCAAACCGACCGATATCGACTGGCCTCCCGGTGCCCGAATCGTGCTGTCTTGCCGCAAAATCCCGAACCGCCCTTGCAAGGCTTCCTGAAAACGCCCTTGCAAAATGGGATCAGGACCAAACAGCACGGCTACCGACAAGCTTTTGAGTTGCCTTCGAGACAGGCCGAACAGTTCCTCGGCGCTGTTGTTGGCGTGGACCACCTTCCCTTTGTCATCCAGCAACAAAACGGCGGTGGCAAGCAAGTCGTAACTGTCGATCATGGCTTTGTCACGACTTGCCATTTCCTACCCCTTACAGGCTGTAGTACATGTCGAACTCAACCGGGTGAGACGTCATGCGCAACCGCGTAATTTCAGCCATCTTGAGATCGATATACGCGTCGATCATGTCGTTGCTGAACACGCCGCCGCGTGTCAGGAACTCACGATCAGCATCCAGCGCAGCAACAGCCTCTTCAAGCGATGCACACACCGTTGGGATCTTTGCGTCCTCCTCGGGAGGCAGATCATAAAGGTTCTTGTCGGCCGGATCGCCGGGATGGATTTTGTTTTGCACACCATCGAGACCGGCCATCAGCAACGCGGAGAAAGCCAGGTATGGGTTCGCCAAAGGGTCCGGAAAACGGGCTTCAACACGGCGCGCTTTCGGGCTTCCCACGTAAGGAATACGGATGGAAGCCGAACGGTTGCGGGCTGAATAAGCCAACTTAACGGGTGCTTCAAAATGCGGTACCAAACGCTTATACGAGTTGGTAGCCGGATTAGTTAAGGCGTTGAGTGCACGGGCATGTTTAATAATGCCGCCGATGTAATACAGGGCAAACTCAGAAAGCCCGGCATAACCATTACCGGCAAACAGGTTTTGGCCGTCTTTCCAGACGGATTGGTGCACGTGCATACCGGAACCGTTATCACCCACTACCGGCTTGGGCATGAATGTCGCGGTTTTACCGTAAACATGGGCCACATTGTGAACCGTGTACTTCAAAATCTGGTTCCAGTCGGCGCGCTGAACCAGCGTACTGAATTTGGTACCGATTTCACACTGACCCGGGCCGGCCACTTCGTGGTGATGCACTTCAACCGGCACACCTTGCTGCTCCAGCAGCAAGCACATTTCGGAGCGCATATCGTGGAAGGAATCCACCGGGGGGACGGGAACATAACCGCCTTTCACGCTGGGGCGATGGCCCAGATTACCGCCCTCAAGTTCCATACCGCGCGACCAGGAACCCTCTTCCGATTGGATTTTTACAAAGCAACCCGACGCGTCATCGTTCCAGGTAATGCCGTCGAAGATGAAAAACTCGGGTTCCGGCCCGAAATAAGCGGTGTCGCCCAAGCCACTGGATTTCAGGTAGGCTTCCGCGCGTTTGGCCAGCGAACGTGGATCGCGATCATAGCCTTTGAGGTCGGAAGGTTCAACGACATCACAAGTCAGAATCAAGGTTGACTCTTCGCGGAAAGGATCCATACGTGCCGACCCGGCATCGGGAACCAGCAACATATCAGACGCTTCAATGCCCTTCCAGCCGCTAATCGATGAGCCGTCGAAAGCCTGGCCTGACTCCAATTTTTCTTCATCAACAGTATGTGACGGCACGGTCATGTGATGCTCGCGACCAAGCGTATCGGTAAAGCGGAAGTCCACAAACGCGACTTCTTTGTCTTGCATCAATTTAATGACTTCTTCTGGGGTGGACATAAAAACTCCTGAGCAAAAAGCGTTCAACGAAACAAATACTACTGCTTGAAATAAAGCAATATCCGTGCCAACTTTTAATGCGCCAAAACAGATCACTTTTATAGTCGAATCGAACTAAACGGTGATCAAAACACGCCACATGCGCCTCGTTTCGGTGCGAATGCACTATTATGGTGCGAATGATGGTGCAAACCAACGGGTTTTACATTTTGGTGCGACAAAGTCGATTTTGGACCTGCAAAAATACGCATTCCGACACCGACTCAAGGAAGGAAACGGGCCAACACCTCATTCAAATATTGCCAACCCTGGTCGGACGCGCACAGACGCGAAGGATCCGGCCGTAATAGACCTTGTTCCGTCAACTGCTGCAAGGTCTTTGAAACCTGAATCAGCGGCAAGCCGGTTCGATCCTCAAAGTAATGCGCCGGCACCCCATTACGCAAACGCAAGGCATTCAACATGAATTCAAATGGCAAATCGGCGGCATCAACCGGGCCGGACTGTGCCAGATGCGAACCGTTGCGCTTCACTGCGTTTTCCATCCAGGAGGCCGGGTTTTTAAGTCGCGCCTGCCGGATAATGCCATGATGAAATGAAAGTTTTCCGTGGGCCCCTGGGCCCAAACCCAGATAATCACCAAACTCCCAGTAATTCACATTGTGAACACACCGGGCACCGGGTTTGGCATAAGCGGAAACCTCGTAACGCTCATAGCCTGCATCCTGCAAACGTTGCGCCACCGTCTCCTGCATTACCGCCGCGGCGTCATCGTCAGGAATGGCCGGCGGATACTTGGCGAACACGGTGTTCGGCTCAAGGGTCAGGTTATAAAATGACAAATGCGACGTAGCCCAGGCTACCGCCTGACGGATATCTTCTTCACATTGCACGAAAGTTTGATTCGGTAAAGCAAACATCACGTCGAGGTTAACCCGGCCCACAGCGCGTTGAGCCAGTTCAATAGCGCGGCCGGCTTGCTCGGCTGTGTGAATACGCCCCAAGGCTTGAAGCGCCGAATTGTTGAAGCTTTGCACACCAAGAGAGATGCGGTTAATGCCGCTGCGCGCGTAATCATCGAATCGACCGGCCTCAACGGTACCGGGATTCGCTTCAATCGTGATTTCAGCATCGGGTAATAAATTCAAATGCGATCGAAATAATGACAACATGCGATCAATGGCACGGGCTGATAGCAAGCTGGGCGTACCGCCACCAATAAACACCGATATAACGGAACGCCCCCAGATATCCGGCAGCGACTGCTCCAGATCGGCTTGCAGCGCCTGCAAATAGGCCTCTTCCGGCAAGTCTTCCTTGAGTTCATGAGAATTGAAGTCGCAATAAGGACACTTGCGCACACACCACGGCACATGCACATAAAGCGCCAAAGGCGGTAAGCTGGTCAGTGCGGTGCGACCCATATCAACGGCTTTAACCGGTGTTTGTATTTGACCAGACAAAGCCACACCTTCTTGCACAACCGGAATAATGCGACGCGTACCCATTAAATTGTATGACCGCCAAGTTGCTCAACCAGTAACTGCAATGCCTGTGCGCGATGGCTATTCGCATTCTTTTCGCCTGGCTCCAGTTGCGCTACGGTTTTATTGAATTGGGGCACATAAAAATAAGGGTCATAGCCGAAGCCGTTCGTGCCCATCGGTTCGGAAATGATTTCGCCGTGCCATTGCGCTTGCGCAATAACAGGTTGAGGATCGCTGGCGGCACGCATGAAAACAAGCACGGCCACATAATGCGCCCGGCGGTCTGTAACGCCCTTAAGCTGCTGCTGCAGGTAGAGGTTGTTCGCCTGATCCGACTTTTCCCCCCCATTCATTGCGGCGAAGCGTGCTGAATAAACACCAGGCGCACCATTCAACGCAGATACACACAGCCCCGAATCGTCGGCTAATGCCGGCAAGCCCGTAAATTCGCAAGCGTGGCGCGCCTTTGCCAGCGCATTTTCCACGAATGTAAGGTGAGGCTCGGGTGCTTCGGGCACGCCCAATTCACCCTGCGGCACCAGTGTCCACCCTTTCGGTGCCAACAAAGAATCAAACTCGCGCAATTTTCCCGCGTTATTTGAAGCCAGAACAACTTTTCTCACGTTACCGCCCACTTTCACTCAGTTGCCAAATCCAGCGCCTGACGCTGATGCTTGACCAGTTCGGCGATTCCGGCCGTTGCCATATCGAGCAACCCGTTCAAGGCCGTGCGCCCAAACACCGCGCCCTCGGCCGTTCCCTGGACTTCCACAAAATGGCCCGAACCCGTCATCACCACATTCATATCGGCATCACAGTTGCTGTCTTCGTTGTAGTCAAGATCAAGCACCGGTTTGCCTTGAACCAAGCCGACAGATACCGCGGCAACATGATCCCGAATAGGGTTCTGCGTTAGCACTTCCTCACGCATCAACGTATGAACCGCCAACGCCGCCGCCACCCAGGCGCCTGTAATACTGGCACAACGCGTACCGCCGTCGGCTTGAATTACGTCGCAGTCAAGGTGCAGCGTACGCTCGCCCAGTGCTTCCAAATCAAACACGGCGCGCAGACTGCGCCCAATAAGGCGCTGAATTTCCTGAGTTCGCCCGCTTTGTTTGCCCCGTGCCGCCTCACGGTCGGAGCGGGTATGCGTGGAGCGCGGCAACATGCCGTATTCAGCCGTCACCCAGCCTTGCCCCTTACCTTTCAAAAAAGGCGGAACCTTGTCGAGTACACTGGCATTGCAAAGCACATGCGTTTCACCCGCCTTGATTAACACTGACCCCTCGGCGTACCGGGTATAACCCGTTACCAAAGACATCGACCGTAATTGATTGGGTGTTCGCCCGGCAGATCGGGCATGCGTCATATCGGTCAAAACAATCCTTTCTGTAGTTTGGTGAATGCATCAATGTTAATTCATAATGCCCCGCAAGCTTTTGTAACCTCGTAACAGGGAATGGAATATTTATGACTATTCGCAGCATGACAGCCTACGGCACCGCCCGCGCAGAAGGCCCTGATGGCTTCGTAACGCTGGAAGTACGCAGTGTCAACAGCCGCTACCTGGACATCAATTTCCGCCTGCCCGACGAGTTACGCGTGGTGGAAACACACTTGCGGGAAAAAATTGCCCGTACTTTGTCACGCGGCAAGGTCGAGATCCGGCTATCTTATAGTCGTCAACGCACCGACCCTATGGATAAACTGGACCACGAGTACGTGAAAAAAGTGGCTGAACAGTTGCGTTTGGCGCGCCAGGTTTTGCCCGACACAGGGGCACCCTCTTTAACCGATTTAATTAAAGGCGCATCGGGGCAGGACACTGAAGAAACGGCCCCGGACTTCTGGGTCACGCTGGCACAACAAGCCTTGCACCAGGCGCTGTCCGACATGCAGGCCAACCGCGAACGTGAAGGTACTCGTTTGGCCACCATGCTATTGGAATGCGCCGACCAGATTGATGAAATTGTGGAAGGTGTCGGCCATGTGTTGCCCCAGTTACTGGACGAACACCGCCAAAAGCTCGCCGGCAAGCTGCGTGAAACGCTGGAAAATGCCAACCCCAACGGTTTCACCAATATTAGCGGCGAAGAACTTACCGCCCGTATCGCACAGGAAAGCGCGCTGTTTTCTTTGCGAATCGATGTTGCCGAAGAACTCACCCGGCTGCAATCACATTTAACGGAATTGCGTGAATTATTGGCCGGTGACGAACCCGAAGCACAGGCTAAAAATGCCCGAAAAAATAAAGGCAGCACCGGGAAGCGGCTGGACTTCCTGTTTCAGGAAATGAACCGTGAAGCCAACACCCTGGGCTCGAAAGCTGCGGGCATTAGCGTTACGCGCGCGGCCATTGATTTGAAATTGCTTATTGAGCAGATGCGCGAGCAGGCCCAGAACATAGAGTAATCCGCCCGCCCCGCTCGCAATCCTTAGTCTCGATGCACCGCTTCAGCCACCTGAAAAACCGTTTGCTCATCGAAATGGCGCCCCACTACCATGAAGCCGACCGGTCGGCTGTCGTGCTCTCCACAATTAACCGAAATAGCAGGATGGCCGGTCAAATCGAACGGGCTGGTATTTTGCAACATTTCCCACGAACGATGCACTATTTCCTGCGGCCCGGCGTCGGCCCCCGGCATAGGTGTGGCTGTCATGGGAGTGGTGGGCATTACCAGCACATCGAATTTCTGCAGCCATGCGTCGTATTCATTACGTAAGCGGCGACGCAGATTCTGAGCTTTGGCATAAAGACGGCCGCCGTGGCGCTCCAGCACACGGCCCGACAACAACACAGCTTTTATCGGTGCGGCCAACTCGGCGGCATGTGCCGGCCAGCTTTCGAACGCTTTCATATAAGTTAGGGAGTACGCGCCGATGCCGCCATAACCCACACCATGACCCCGCACAATATTATGATAGGAGCCTTCGATACCGATAGGCAACCACAAAGCCGAACCGATGTTATGCCACGGGATGGAGATTTCCTCGACGGTAGCGCCCAAAGATTCCAGACGCTTGATTTCAGCACGTACAACGTCATCAACGCCTTGCTCTGTTTCGGGACGCCCAAACCCTTCCTTCACCACGCCTATTTTCAAGCCCTTCACACCGCGTCCCAACGCCTTGGTATAGGGCTGAACCTTTACGTTGCGTTGGCGGCCATCAATACCATCCTCTCCAGCGATGACTTCAAGCAACAAGGCGCAATCAGCCACGGTACGCGCCATGGGGCCGACGTGATCGAAGGTACACTCAATTCCCGCTACGCCCGTGTAGGGCACCAGGCCAAACGTCGGTTTTAAACCCACAATGCCACAAAACGACGCCGGCATACGAATGGAACCAGCCTGATCGGCGCCGATCGACATGTCGACATCGCCGGCGGCCACCAAGGCGGCACTGCCTGTACTGGAACCGCCGGCGCTACGCCCCGGCGCACGCGGATTTTGAACCGGCCCATTCACCCCGGTCACACTGTTCCCTGCAAAACAAAGATATTCACACGATGCTTTACCCAGAATTTCACCACCGGCATCAAGGATACGGGTAACGATTGTGGCGTCGAAATCGGGCACATGGCCATCTAAAATGGAAGCCCCGTTGCTCATGGGTACACCTGCCACATTCACACTGTCTTTAATAGCCAGTGTTTTACCTTTCAGCTTCCCTTTCGTCGCCCCTTTAATGGTGGATTTAACAACCCAGCCGTTATGCTGGTTTTCCGAACCCTCAGGGCGATAACCCGGCGTTCTTGGGTACTTAACCGGCGGCGTTTCGTCGGGCAATTGTTCTATAAGATGAAATGCCGGCGTAAGCGCCGACAAATACGCGTGGTATTCAGACACCTCTTCCGGTGTCAGGTCAAGCTCAAGTTGCTCGCCAATTTCACCAATACCTTGCGTTCCCGGAAATACATAAGCCATATCCCTGCTCCTTTTCAACGAATAACACGCTAGCGCATGAAAACTTGTAAACCTAAAGCCTTACTGTACTGATCCGGCTCTAAAGGCTCAAGTAGAACAAACACGCGTAAGCACGTATTATCGCGACTAAGATGGCCTGACACGGATCAGATAGTTACTTTCAACCGCTTTCGGAATACATATCATGCACAGCGCACACGACGTTTTGAGCTTTTGGTTTCACGAACTTACCCCAAAGCAATGGTTCGATAAAGACGATGCGCTGGACGCTGAAGTTCGTGAGCGATTCAGCCAACTGCACCACCGGGCCGCACTATGCGAGCTATATGAATGGCGCAAAACGCCACAAGGCCGTTTAGCCGAAATCATCGTGCTGGATCAGTTTTCACGCAATATTTACCGTAACCAGTCGCGTGCTTTCGCGTGCGACCCCCTGGCGTTGGCGCTGGCGCAGGAAGCTGTTGCACAGGGACTCGACAAGCAGTTCAAGCCGCCGCAACTGGGCTTCCTGTATTTACCTTACATGCACAGCGAATCGATCCGAATTCACGAAATCGCAATGGAGCTCTATGACCAGCCAGGGCTTGAAACGAACTTTGAATTCGAAATAAAGCATAAAGAAATACTGGAACGCTTCGGGCGTTATCCGCATCGGAATAAAGCGCTGGGGCGCCCCTCTACCGCCGAAGAAATCGAATTTCTGAAGCAACCCGGATCAGGCTTTTAGGCCTGAACGCCCCCACGAGCGAGCAAGGGCCGAATCATTTCAGCGTGCTGTGGATACTGCACAAGTAAATCATCGGCTTTGGCCAACTCAAACTCAGAAAACTCAAACCCCGGAGCAACAGTGCAACCCAAAAGCGCATAACCGGCCGGTTGCTCCAGTTGCGCGGCAAACCAGCTCCCCGCAGGCACAACAGCCTGGCAAACCGCCTGCGCGTGCGCCAAAGGGTGGCCCAAACGATGAGTCTGCAAATCACCATCACCCGCCAATACGTGCAATAGCAAAGGGTCCCCCGCATAAAAATGCCACACTTCGTCCGACGCAATGCGGTGCCATGCCGAATAGGCGCCATTATTCAATAAGTAATAAATAGCGGTGGAACTGCTGCGAACCGCACCATCGGACAAACGCGTCACCTGATCGGCGGCACGATAAGTCTCGCTGTAATACCCTCCTTCGGGATGCGGCTGCATATTGAGCCTTGTTACCAACTGCTCAACCGATTCTTGAGACATATTTCTTCCTTACGTAGCCAAAAAACCTCAAATTTTATTAAAGAAAACCCTATAAGTGACTAAATTTAATGAAAATTTTAATTTTGTTCTGATATGATTCGATCATCATCGAAACCCGACCTGAACTCATCATGCTGCGATCTTTCCACATACTTTGCACCGCTTTATTGTTTTTGATCAGTGGTTTTACTTTCGCACCGCCCGTTCAGGCCGACCCCATGCGCTCTGAGGCCGTATTTGTTCAAGACTTAAAAAGTACCAAAGTACTCTACGACAAGAACAGTGAAGACACGCGCCCCATCGCCTCCATTACCAAGCTCATGACTGCCTTGATTGTGGCCGAAGCCGGGCAGAATCTGCAAACCAAAATCACAATTAGCGACGAGGATATCGACCGTTTACGCCATTCGCGTTCACGCTTGGCGGTTGGCACAACCCTCAGCCGCGACGACATGCTTTTACTGGCACTGATGTCGTCGGAAAATCGCGCGGCACACGCATTAGCCCGCTATTATGCAGGTGGGCTGCCGGCTTTCATTCGGGCCATGAATGATAAAGCCCGGGAATTGGGTATGCGACACACTCGTTTTGTCGACCCTACGGGGCTATCGGCCGATAATGTTTCCACTCCGCGCGACTTAATCAAGCTGCTGGAAGCGGTAAACGAAAACCCACTCATTCAACGTTATACCGTCAATGAACGCCATAAAGTTACGCTGAAAAACGGGCGGGCGCTGACCTATAACAATACCAATCGCCTGGTTAAAAACGATGATTGGACGGTGCAGTTATCCAAAACAGGGTTCATTAATGAAGCCGGGCGTTGCCTGGTCATGGTTACCCGTATCGACGGCCGGGATGTCGCTATGGTGTTCCTGAACTCTCAGGGGCGCTATTCCCGTATAGGTGATGCCGTGCGGGTGCGTAATTATCTGGAAAAAAACATCGATCTGGCCATGCTATAACCGGCCTATGTGTATTGCCTACCTGGCGTTAAACGCCCACCCCGATTGGCCGTTATTCATTGCAGCCAATCGAGACGAATTTCATACCCGACCAACACTTACCGCCGCACCCTGGATGAACCATCCAGACATCATCGCAGGTAAGGATGAAGTGGCGGGAGGCACCTGGCTGGGCATTAGCCGCACCGGCCGCTTTGCGCTATTAACGAATTTTCGTGACTTACGCCTGCAAGGGCCTGAACAACCCGTTTCGCGCGGCGAACTGGTCAAAAACTTTTTAACCGGCAGCCGGCAGGCCGACACCTACGCACACGCCGTCGCGCAAGAGGGCCACCAATATCAGGGGTTTAACCTTATCGTGGGCCAAGCAGCCCAGGCTGTTTACGTGGGTAACCAAACCGCCAATCCTCACGATGTTCAGCCCCTGGACTCTGGGCGTTATGTGTTATCGAACCATTTACTGGATACGGATTGGCCCAAAACTGAACGTCTGCGTGAGTTACTGGGACATTTCCCCATTGAGCACCTGGAACGCTCAATTAACCGGGTATTTGAATTATTGAAAGATACAACCCCTGCCCCCGATCATTTATTGCCCGATACAGGCCTTGATCTTGAACGAGAACGTCTTCTAAGCAGCCCCTTCATCATCAGCCCCAACTACGGCACCCGCTGCTCCAGCGTCATTGCCGTTCATCGTAACGGGCGGGCTATATTCAGTGAGCTAACGTATAACCCGCAAGGCCTGGAAACAGAACGCCACGATTGGCATTGGTCAATTCAGTGAAGGGTTGTTCCGGGCGGCACTGACGATGCAGGTTGATCGGAGGCCATACGCGACTGCAGTTCACTTAAGGCATCTTTCCAGCTTCTTAAGGGTACACAAGTTTGCAAGCGATACACCGCCTGTTTTAGCAACGCTTCATGCAACTCGTGCCCCACTGATGAGGCAATATCCAGCGTTGAGTCGCCCCCCAGGCCGGCCAGTTGATTATGTACACTTTGCATGACTGAACTCGGCACAATGGGATCATTTTCGCCATGCAGAAGATGCAATGTGGTAGCCGGCGGCGCTTCTGTCGGCATACGGGCATAACAACCAGAGAAAGCAAGCACCCGACCTGCCAGGTCGGGCTGTGCCAACGAGGCTTCAAGCGCAATCGTGGCGCCCTGCCCAAACCCCGCCAAAGCGGTTGCCTCGCCTGTCAGTTCGAAATGAGCCTGCACTTCTTGTACATAACGGATCAAATCAGGTAGCGCACGCTCTACACGCCCAATGTAGTTGTATTCACTTAGCTCAGTCTGGTCAAACCAGTGATGAACGGCCTCTTCCGACCGTAAAGGCCCGTATGGCAATACCAGAACGGCTTGAGGAAAAGCTTTCATTAGGTTTTTTTTCAACAACTCCAATTGCGCCGGATCGGCGGCATTGTCGTGCAGTAAAACAAAAAGCTGTTGCGCAGCCTGATGGGCCGGTGCAAAAACCAAGGGCTCGGGAATGGAAGTATCTGAATATTCACTCATAAAGACATGATACGAAAAAACCGCCGGCTTTCATAATGCGTAGCGTTGCGCCGGCCGAAAAGTCGAAACGCCGCTTGCATAAATCAGCCACTTTATTTACTGTATATATATACAGTAAAATGAAAGTATGAAATCGGTATCTCAAGCCCAGGCGGCCCCCGTTCAAATTCACCCTGCGCTCTGGCGTGCGTCACAACTGGCGCAAAGCCGTCAACCCATTGTGCCAACCGGTTATACCGTACTGAATAATGAATTGCCCGGCGGTGGCTGGCCCAACGGCACATTCATTGAAATACTGCCAACGCAAACAGGCTCAGGCGAAATCAGTTTGTTAACCCCGGCTTTAAAACAGGTTGTAAACAACACCCATAGACGCATCATTATGTTGAATTGCCCCTTTGTTCCAAATTCGCTGTGTTGGCTGCACTGGCAATTAAATCCTAACAAACTGGTCTGGGTACATCCCAACCAGCCCAGTCAGGTGTTATGGACAGCCGAACAAATTCTGCGCCACGATGCTTGTGCCGCACTCTTGCTATGGCTGCCCTCACATATTTCCCTGGCTGCTGCGCGCAAACTACATTTGGCCGCACAACGCAGTACTGCACTGTTTTTTGGCCTGGGCCAAAAACAACAGCAACAACGTGCCAGCCCAGCGCCATTACGCCTGGGCCTGCAAAGTGCGCCGAACGGTATTCACATCAGCATTATCAAGCGGCAAGGGCCAACGCATGTCACGCCTTTATTCCTGCCTTTATCCCTAAAGAAAGGGGCATTATTTACCTTCAGGCAGGAAGCCCTTCACCAAACCCTGGGTTCAAACCATGTCGTGTTGGATCAGCCTGTACATACCTCCTGATTCACCGCATTTCCACACGGCCCTGAACTGGTTAATACAGGAAATGCAGTGTTACACGCCGCACATCTCGCTGGCGGCGCCACACACGCTTGTACTTAATGTGCAAGCCAGTCTGTCATTGTTTAACGGTGCCCGAGCATTGGCCGGAAAGCTTCAAGAACACTGTCGTATGGCACCTGTCAGGCCGGTTCTGGCCATGGCACCCACCGCTACGGGCGCACAATGGCTGACATGGCAAACGGTCACATCACGCAGGCGTATTCTGCAACAATCGCAATTAAACCGGAAACTCAATACATTGCCGGTATCCGTTATTCCACAGGCTCAACCGTATCTGGGCTGGCTGCACGGCATCGCCTGCTATTCGGTTGGCCAGTTACGTCAATTGCCACGGGCGGGGTTACAACAACGTACAACACCGGCGCTCATTCAAGCAATCGACGCCGCATATGCCCGTGCAACTGAACACTTCACCTGGGTTCAGCCCGCCAATACCTGGCAATGCCACCATGAGCTTGCTTATCATGTTCAACAAGCCCCCCAATTACAGCCCCCCCTTACGGCACTTTTGGCTCAGGCCTGCCAATGGCTTGCACAACATCGTTGCGCCAGCTCCGTTTTGCATATTTTGCTGCACCATGAAAAAGGCCGTAAAGCACAACCACCTGGCTTTTTAAAAGTATGTATTACGCAACCCGGCTGGCACGCAGACCATTTTCAGGCAGTCTTGCAACAACTTTTATTGAATTTACAGCTGCCTGCTCCGGTTATTGCACTTACCCTGCATATTCCCGCCACATGCCCTTTGCCGCAGAACAACACCCCTTCGCTTTTTCCCGACCCGGCGCAATGGCAGCAAAACGAAGCCCATTTGTTCGATCTGCTCCACGCCCGCCTGGGGCCCAACGCGATATCAACGCCCAACCCTCAGGCTTTGCACCGCCCTGAACACGCCAATCAATGGCAAAGCACTTCATTACGCCCTCTGGCAACTCAGGGGTATGCACCCTTACCTGCCGAGCCTGCCGGCGGTTGGCCGGTTCGTCCTTTCTGGCTGTCCGCCAAGCCCATTGCTCTGGGCATTAGAAATCACCAGCCCGTTTACCAGGGGGAGGTTTTAACGCTTTTACAGGGCCCTGAACGCATTGACTGCAGCGAATGGCTTGAGCCTTACCTGGCTCGCGATTATTTCATTGCGCGTAACCAACACCATATTCATTTCTGGATCTTTCGCGAACATAAAGGCATTCAAACCAAACAGCAAAAAGCCCATTGGTTCCTGCACGGCGTTTTTGCATAAGCCTTGTTTTCATTATGGCAACGTCACACTCAACCTTACCCGATTATGCCGAACTCGACTGCATATCGAATTTCACTTTTCTGAAAGGCGCATCCCACCCTGAAGAGCTGGTACAACAAGCGCACCAAGCCGGTTACAGCGCCTTGGCCCTGGCCGACGAGTGTTCGGTGGCGGGCGTGGTCAGGGCCCACGTAAAGGCGCAAGAATGCGGCTTGCATTTAATTATCGGCAGTCGTTTCCTGTTGCATCAGAACCAACATCGCTGTGGGGAACTGCTGGTACTCGTAACCAATAAAGAAGGTTACGGCAACCTGTGCCAGCTTATTACCCTTGCACGTAGCCGGGCACACAAAAAAGCCGGCTATCAATTGAATTTGCATGACTTGGTGGCCGGTGCTCCTGAATTTCCGGAAATACGTCATTTGCCGGGCTGCCTGCTTGTTTTTAAGCCCTGGCTGCACCCACCTGAAGCAAACTGGCAGCAGGCCTTAAATACACTACGCACCCTTTTTCAAAGCCGGCTTTGGCTTGGCCTCACCCACCAATTAACCGCCCACGACACTGAACACCGGCAACAACTTACCCAGGCATCACAGCATTGGCGTGTTCCCCTTGTGGCCTTGGGACAGGCCGACATGCACAAACGCTCCAGACGCTTGTTGCATCAGTTATTAACTGCGATCCGGTTGGGTAAAAAAATTGAAAATTGCGGCTACGCCCTACCCCAGAATGCCGAGCATTATCTTCTTCAACGTTTCCAGCTTGGGCTGCGTTTTACCGCCTCATCTTTGGCGCAAACCATTCACATCAGTCGGCAATGCCAATTTTCCTTGAATGAACTCCGCTATCAGTATCCAAGCGACACGATACCTGCGAACCGTCATCCGGCCACACATCTGCGCGAACTCACTTACCAGGGCGCAAAGCAACGTTATCCCAACGGCATACCCAGCAACGTTCAGCAACAACTGGAACACGAACTGGGCATCATTCAACAACTTGAATACGAGGCTTATTTTTTAACCGTACACGATATAGTCAAGTTTGCCCGCTCACGCAACATTCTGTGTCAGGGGCGTGGCTCAGCTGCTAATTCAGCGGTCTGCTATTGCCTGGGCATCACCGCAGTCAACCCCGCGCACAGCAATGCCCTGTTCGCTCGCTTCATCAGTGCCGAACGCAATGAACCACCTGATATCGACGTAGACTTCGAACACCAGCGCCGGGAAGAAGTCATTCAATATATTTATGAACGTTATGGGCGACATCGGTCGGCCTTAACCGCCGTGGTCATTACGTACCGGCATCGCAGTGCTTTGCGCGACACCGGTAAAGCATTGGGTTTTGATGCCGATATCATTAACCAGGTATGCCGGTCTTGCCGCTACTGGGATAAAACACAAACGCTCATTGATAAACTGGCTGAGCAAGGCCTCGACCCTAACTTGTCTCGTGTTCAGGCCTGGGCTTTTTTAGCGCAATCATTACTGGGGTTTCCCCGTCATTTGTCGCAGCATCCCGGCGGATTTGTGATCGCCAATCAAACCCTGACCCGACTGGTGCCTGTTGAAAATGCCGCCATGCCGAATCGTCGTATTGTTCAATGGGATAAAGACGACCTTGATGCTATGGGCTTGCTGAAAATCGATGTACTGGCTCTAGGCATGTTATCGGCATTGCAACAAGCCTTGCAGCTGTTAAGCCAAAAATATCAACACCCCTTCCCCTTACACCGTATTCCTCAGGAAGATAAGGCAACCTATGACATGATCAGCCAGGCCGACACCATCGGCGTTTTTCAAATTGAATCCAGGGCGCAAATGAGCATGCTGCCACGGCTGCAACCACGCACCTTTTACGATCTGGTCATTCAAATCGCCATCGTACGGCCCGGCCCCATTCAGGGCGATATGGTGCACCCTTATCTACGACGACGCCAGAAGCGGGAACCGGTTCGGTACCCCAACCCGAAAGTGGAACATATCTTGTCGCGCACACTGGGCATCCCGATTTTTCAGGAGCAAGCGATGCAATTGGCCATGACCGCCGCCGGCTTCTCCGCCGACGAGGCCGATCAATTGCGTCGCGCCATGGCCGCCTGGAAACGCAAAGGCGGCATCAATCACTTTCGGCCCCGTTTAATCAGCGGGATGTTGTCACGTGGATACGACAGCCACTTTATTGAATTGATTTTGCGGCAACTGGAAGGATTCGGTGAATATGGATTTCCTGAAAGCCATTCCGCCAGCTTTGCCAATTTGGCCTATGCCAGCGCCTGGATAAAATGTCATGAGCCCGCCATTTTTCTGGTAGCCCTGCTGAACGCGCAACCTATGGGGTTCTATGCGCCCAGCCAATTAGTGCAAGACGCACAGCGCCATCAGGTCACTGTTCTACCCATCGATATCCAACACAGTCAATGGGAAAGCACCTTGGAAACGCACGCATCATCGCAGGCCGTCAGATTAGGGCTACATCTGATAAAAGGGCTAAGCCGTGATGCAGGTCGGCGTATAGAAACTGCCCGGGACACCCCTTTTTCCTCCATCCACGATCTGGTTACCCGGGCGCAGCTTACCCGTCATGATACTGAGGCACTGGCGCAAGCCGATGCGTTAAATAGTCTGGCCGGCCACCGTTACCAGGCGCGCTGGGCCGGCGCCTTGCTACCTGCTCACGATTTACTGCAACATGCGCCTGTTCTGGACGACAACACCCCCGTTTTTACTCCCCCAAACGAAGGCGAGGACGTGCTAAGCGACTATACCGCCACCGGTTTAACTTTGCGGCGCCACCCTGTCGCACTATTACGGACGCATCCCGAACTGGCTCGTTTTACCCCTGCCAAAAGCTTGTTTCAACATTATCCCAACAAACGTCTGGCACGCGCATGTGGCCTGATTACCATTCGTCAACGGCCACAAACCGCAAACGGGATCATTTTTGTCAGCATTGAGGATGAAACAGGTATTGTGAATGTTGTCGTCAGGCCGGCCCTGGCCCGAAAACAGCGCTCTGAGTTACTGGACTCCCAGTTATTGGGCATCTATGGCGTATGGCAACGTCAAGAGACAGTCTGTCATTTAATCGCTCATCGCCTGGTGAATTTGAGTCACTTAATTCAAGGCTTAACAGTAAAAAGTCGCGACTTCCATTAACGCGTGTACAAGCCGTTAAAATAACCTCTTCGTCAACCCATCTTCAGGAAACGACCATGAGCCGCTCGCTCAAACAAGACCTTGCCGACAACATCAAAACCGCCATGAAGGCCAAAGAAAGCGCCCGCCTGGGAACACTCCGCTTTCTACAAGCCGCCGTTAAGCAAAAGGAAGTCGACGAACGACGGGAGCTCACCGATGCCGAAATTCTCGCTATTATTGAAAAGCAAGTGAAACAACGGCGAGAGTCAATCGCTGCTTTTGAAAAAGCCGGTCGCACTGAAACCGCTGCTCAAGAACAGGCTGAACTTGCCGTTTTGCAAGAGTTTCTGCCCAAACAAGCCGCTCCGGAAGAAGTCAATGCCGTCATCGAGAAAACCATTGCCGAAGTGACCCGCCAAGGTATTGAAGGGCCGGCGGCCATGGGTAAGGTCATGGGAATGGTTAAATCAGAACTGGCCGGCCGGGCCGAAATGGGCGCCATTTCCGCACAAGTTAAACAAAAGCTTGCACCATGACCGACCTGTCGAAAGAAAGCGTGGACTACTTCGGACTGAATATACCGTTTATGCAGTGTATTGGTCTGCAGCCCGAAAAGTTTTCCCCGGATCTCACACGCACACGTCTGCCCTGGCGTGCCGACTTAACCAACAGCCGCGGGGATATCCACGGCGGAACACTCATGAGTGCGCTCGATCTTACGCTTAGCGCAGCAGCACGTGCCAACGACCCGTCAACCAGCATGGCAACCATCGACATGGCCACGCATTTTCTTGCTCCGGCGACCGGCAATGTCGTTTTCGAGGCCCGCTGCCTGCGAATGGGAAGGTCAATTGCTTTTTGCGAAGGTCGGGCGGTGGATGATCAGGGTAACGTTCTGGTTACAGCCACTGCCACGTTCAAAATTATATGGCCGCGCCCCGATCAGGCAGCCTCTTCATCACAACGCAACGGTTCCAGCGCCGGATAATCAATATATCCGCCGGCCCCTTCGCCATAAAAGGTTTGCGTCACCGGCTCATTTAACGAGGCCTGCCTACGGAATCGGTCAACCAGGTCGGGGTTGGCTATAAAGGGGCGTCCAAAGGCAACCGCATCGGCCCGACCCGACGCAACCATTGCGTCAGCTGTGTCAAAATTAAAGTTCTCGTTGGCAATCACCGGCCCACCGAATAATTCTTTTATTTTCGGTAACAGGCTATCGGGCCCTTCACTTTCGCGAACACATAAAAACGCCAGGCCTTGTTCGCCCAAGGCTTCAGCCACATGAGAAAACAACGCGTGTGGGTTGTCATCACCCATGCTGTGCGCATCACCTCGGGGTGACAAATGCACCCCCACCCGGCTGGACGGCCAAACACTGCAACAGGCTTCCACAACCTCCATTAAAAAGCGGGCCCGATTCTCCACCGAACCGCCATAATGGTCTGTTCTGCGGTTTGAATGATTGTGCAGGAACTGGTCGATAAGATACCCATTGGCCGCATGAATTTCCACGCCGTCAAAGCCCGCTTCGCGTGCGTTGCGCGCCGCCTGCATAAAATCGGCAACAATGCTTGTAATTTCCGCTTGATGCAGGGCCCGCGGTGTGGCGTATGGCCGTTTGGGCCGCAATAAACTAACATCGCCTTCGCAGGCAATGGCGCTGGGGGCCACCGGAATTTCGCCGTTGAGCAACTCCGGGTCGGATACACGCCCCACATGCCACAACTGCAAAATCATTTTTCCGCCGTGCGCATGAACCGTGTTGGTAATGCGTTTCCAACCTTCAATTTGCGATTTACACCAGATGCCGGGGGTGTTTGGGTAACCCACCCCTTGCGCCGAAACGGACGTGGCTTCGGAAATGATTAAACCCGCCGCGGCCCGCTGGCAGTAGTATTGACGCATGAGTTCGTTGGGAACCCGGTTCGACGCTGCACGCGTTCGCGTAAGCGGCGCCATAACGATACGATTCTTTAACGTAAGACCGCCCAACTGGACAGGCTCGAAAAGACAGCTCATACACTCAACCCGATAATGGTTTACCCTAATATCATGAAATTAACACAAATTGAAAAAAGACACACTACTTATAGGGAATAATGAGATATTCGTTCGCTTCGAGCTGACTGACCACTTTACAATGGTCAGATAAACAAGGGGGAGAAATGGGGCAATTCGCCGTCATCGGCCTGGGTCGGTTCGGATCCGCAGCCGCGCTTGAATTAATGAAACTGGGCCACGATGTCATTGGTATTGATTCCAGTGAAAAACTGGTTAATAAATATGCCGATCAGCTTAGTCGAGCCGTTATTGCCGACGCCACTGACCGAAAAGCCATCGATGAACTTGCCCTGGATGGCTACGATGTCGTTCTGGTCGGCATCGGGGCGGATCTCGAATCCAGCCTGCTGTGTGTTGTCCATTTAAAAAGCGCCGGTGTAAAAAGAATATGGGTCAAAGCCACATCGCGAGCCCATCACACTATTCTTAGCAAGCTGGGAGTGGAACGGATTATTCATCCGGAAGACGAAATGGGGGTGCGAGCCGCCCAAACCCTAAGCTACCCCATGGTGGATGACTACATTTCTCTGGGCAACGGCCAATTCGTCGTTGAAGTCCATATTGGCGAAACGCTGAATAACGCAGAACTCAACGATTTCCTGGGTGCTCAGCCCGAAAAAATACATGTCCTGCTGGTCAAACGCAAAGCGGAAATATTCGTGCATCCCGCCGACGATTTCACTTTGCAGACCAAAGATGTCATGGTGTTGGCAGGCCAACTTGATGCTTTAAAACTTATCGCCCCGGCCTTAACCTGAAAATAATCAGCCTGCATGCGACACTGGCACCCACGACACACTCTCTACACCTACCGGCGCGTAAAAAAAACGGGGCGCATCAATGTCAGCCCGCCCCTCGTTCTAACCGCAGGCTTTGCCATACTCAGTCTTATTGGCATGGGGCTGTTGTTATTGCCTTTCTCAACACACCAAGGCGTTTCTGCACTTGCAGCACTATTTTCCGCCGTTTCCGCCGTCACCATTACAGGGTTGACAACAGTTGATATCGGCACCACCTATACACCCGTCGGCCAGGCCATCCTTATCGGGCTCGTACAAATTGGCGGGTTGGGTTTTGTCACGCTCTCGGTTACCGCGGCATTGGCATTGCGTAAGCGTATTAGCTTGCAACACCAGGCCCTGGCTCAGGAAGCATTCAACCAAACAAGCGTTTCAACCGTCAGGCAAATTGCTTACGCCATTATCAAAATAACCTTTGTTATTGAAATAATCGGTATCGCCGTCTTTACACTTTGGTGGTGGCAAAACACCCCTTTTCTGCAGGCATTGGGTCAGGGCATTTTTCATGGCATTTCCGCGTTCAACAACGCCGGTATGTCGATCTCAACCACACAAATCATCGACTACGCCGGCGACCCCGTTATTATTCTGGGCACAACCCTGCTCATTATCCTGGGCGGGATCGGATTCTCCGTTATCCACGACGTGCGTCAAAAACGAAATTGGCGTCGGCTTATGCCATACACACGCATTGTGATTCTTGGCACACTGGCGTTGAACATAATCGGTTTTTGTTTGATTTGGCTTATGGAGCGCAACAACCCGGCGACCTTCGCCCCGTTAAGCATAGGCGATCAAGCGCTGGCGGCGTGGCTGCAAACCATTACCACCCGAACTGCAGGTTTCAATAGCGTCGCCATAAGCGAGCTGAATGACAGCACCACCGTCTTGATGATGCTTTTCATGTTTATTGGCGGAGGATCGCTTAGTTTGGCCAGCGGGATAAAAATAGGCACCTTCATTGTTTTAATGGCTGCGGCTCGAGCCTATATATTCCAACATACCCAACCCACATTGTTGAACCGCGCCATCTCTGAGGATACCGTTCAAAAATCATTAGCACTGTTGCTGGTAACGTCATTATTGATCTTCTTTGCCACGCTGCTGATGACCCTCTTTGAGTCTGCGCCCTTCATCAGCATTCTGTTCGAAGTGGTTTCGGCGATAAGCACAACGGGTCTAAGCCGGGACTTAACGCCGACACTTTCACCGGCAAGCCAGATTCTGGTTATTTTGTTGATGTTCGTAGGCCGATTAGGGCCGCTCGCCCTCATATACAGCCTAAGCGCCCAACGCCGCGGTCACATCCGCTATCCTGAAACCACTTTCCAAGTGGGGTAAGACATTTCTTTTTTTTGTCACACAGATAACGCGCTTTAACAAGCGCGTCACACTGTCACGAAATAATACCGAGAATTCATACCGCTACGGTCTGCCCATTCCAGAGGTTTCATGCAGTGCGCCCTTCTTTTGCTGTTTCCAATAGCCCGATCCATTGGGTCATTATTATTCTGGGTTTATCACTTTTGTCGTTTCTCTGGGTTTCACATATTCGCCAATACGAGATCGCCTACAAAGAAGCGCTGGAAACCCGTGCCACTGAACATAAAAACCTGGCCATCATCATTACCGAACACCTTCGACAAATAGGTGATCGCGCTGAGGCTTTGGGGCATTCAGCCCTAGGCGGCCAGTGGCAACCTATCCTGCTTCAACGCAACTTATCGCGCATTCTCGCTCAAGATCCCATCTTCAATCGGCTGACCCTTTATGATGAACAGGGCCATTACTGGTTGAGCAGTCATGAGAAGGACCGTGCACCATTGCCCACAACGTGGATGACACAAGTTGAAAATCAATTGCGCCAGTACGGCGACACCGTTTTCCTGCCGACGCAAACGCAACAAAAACATTCCACCGAGGTCTCGGGAACGTCAACACCGCCAAAATGGCAGCTTCCACTTCTGCTACCCATTGTCAGCGGGGACACTCGCACCTTAACCGGTGTTTTATATATAGAAATGGACGTCGGATACCTCACGCGTCTGTATCAGGATATTCATTTGGGCCAAAGCGGCATTATTCAATTACTGGACCGCGACAATGTGGAACGACTCCGCGCCAATCATAGTGGCGTGTTGGCATCAGGACCGGAATTGAATTCCGAGAGTTATCAAAGCCTGTTGAGCAGCAAACCCGAACTTGGCTGGACGGTGGCCGTTAGCCAGCAATACCGCGATATTCTGGCACCCATCGAGGCGCGTGAGCAACAACAAAAATGGATTTACCTATTACTAACCAGTGTCGTGGTCGGCGTTCTGGCCTGGTTATTGAAAATGATCAGCGAGCAACAGAAAACCATTAGCGCGCTGCACCATGCACAAGACGAGAATCAGGCACTCATTGAACGACTTGAAACCGCACATCGACGCAGCAGCCTCGCAGCGTCGACCGACCACCTGAGTGGCCTTTTCAACCGCCGTCAACTTATGGAGATCGGCACACGCGTCATTACCCAACAGCGTGCCTGTCGAAAATTACTCGCCGTGCTGTTTATTGATCTTGATCGCTTCAAATCAATCAACGACACCTTAGGCCACAAAACAGGCGACCTACTTCTACAGGCGGTAGCCGGACGTATTAAGCGGCTTTTGGAGCCCGGCGATTATGCAGCAAGGTTCGGAGGCGACGAATTCGTGATCTTGCTGGCCGGGGATCGCACCGAGAATACGATTACAAGCTGGGTGCAAACATTAGTTGCGCGCCTTTCCGACACCTATGCACTTGATGGTACTGAACTCAATACCAGCCCAAGCGTAGGCGTATCAATATGTCCACGCGACGCCCAAAACATCGACGAATTGATACGCAGCGCTGACCACGCCATGTATTCAGCAAAACAATCCGGACGCGGGCAATATCGATTCTACGACCCGTCATTGAATACAAGTAGTCTGGAAGCCTTTCAAATTGAACAGTCACTTATTGAAGGGCTAAAAAAGCACGAGTTTGTATTGCATTATCAGCCGATGATCGACCTGGACACAATGCACATCGTAGGCTATGAAGGGCTCGTTCGATGGCAGCATCCGGACCACGGCATGATCTATCCCGACCGATTCATCACAATCGCCGAACGCAGCGGGCTGATAATCGAAATGGGTGAAGAGGTACTGCGTTTGGCGTGCGAGCAACTGAAAGCCTGGCGGCAAGAGGGTTATGAAAGACACATCAGCATCAATGTCTCGGCATTGCAACTTGCCTCCGACAACTTCAGCAGCATGGTGCTTGATTCATTGAAACATTTCCAAATTCCACCTTCAACAATTGAGCTGGAAATTACGGAAACCGCCATCCTGAACCGTCCTGAAAAAGCGATTCATCACCTTGAGCGCTTGCGCCGTCACGGCATCGGAATCAGTTTGGACGACTTCGGGCACGGCTACGCAGGTTTTGCACATCTGTACAACCTGCCGATCACCAAGCTCAAAATTGATCGCAAACTGATTGCGCCACTATCGAACCGCCACGACGACAGCCCCATTGTGTCATCCACGATTGCACTGGCAAAAAAAATGAACCTGCAAGTTGTCGCCGAAGGCGTTGAAACGCTGGAACAGGTTGTGTACTTGAAACTGGCGGGATGCGACCTTGCACAAGGTTATCACTTCAGTCGGCCGCTGGAACCAAACGCCATACTGGCCCTTGAAACCTCGTTCGCCGGGGAACACGCCACGCTAACCTGAAAAAACTTCTTCATTCTCTAACTCAATGTTAAAGCAGCTGACCCTATTTGTTTTATTGTTCTTTTATCTTGGCATCGTGCCTGCCGCCGGAGCTACGCCCCCCTATTGTTCACAAGAGCATATTCGCATTGGCGTTATTCCAAAGAAACCCATGGAAACGCTCACTCGAGAATATCAACCCCTTATTCAGTATTTAAGCGAACATCTAAATCTTCCCGTTGAAATGGTCCATGCAGAATCGTACGAAAGTGTGATTCAAGCGTTGATTTCAGGCGGTATCGATATTGCCTGGCTGGGACCGGCAGGCTATTTGATGGCGTATGCTCAACAACCCGGCATTGAAGCCTTTGCCAGCCTGACCATTGAAAAAGGGCGCTTTACGCCTGCGGGAAACTATTATTACTCGATACTATTGGTTCGCAGCGACAGCAACATTGAAACGGTAAGCCAACTGCGAGGGAAAGACGTTGCCTTTAGCGAACCGTCCAGCACTTCCGGCGCAATCCTGCCGCGGCGTGTCTTCTCGAGCCTTGGCAATGGCAGCCTGGAGCGTTTCTTTGGGTCTCTTATTTACACAGGTTCACATGACCGTTCAATCGACGCCCTGCTGGATAAACGCGTCGATGCAGCATTTGTTGCAAGCGTACGCGCCGACGACTATGTCAAGAAAGGAAAAATACGCGAAGAACAACTAACCGTTTTGTGGAAATCGGCCCCGCTGCACTACGATCCCTATGTTTTCAGTGCGTCGGTATGTGAACGCCTGAAAACCGAGATAAAGAATCTATTACTTAACAGCGGGCAAAAATTGAGCCGCTTTCTTGATTCTCAGCAAGCCCTTGGCTTTGCTCCGGTGAGCCACTCAAACTACGAACATGGGCTTAAAAAGTGAAAAAGGGTTACAGCTTTATGCTGTAACCCTTTTTCATATTTGGTCGGGACGGAGTGATTCGAACACTCTACCCCTTGCACCCCATGCAATTAAATAGTAGATTTCAAGAAACAGGCTTGGACATATAT